>OJYH01000027.1_pt1 | contig 153594 bp, 143 predicted proteins | sample 1600921 | NCBI WGS metagenome assembly OJYH01 (sample SAMN04436912, study PRJEB24849) | human gut metagenome | biome: human gut; feature: NICU; material: stool | host: Homo sapiens | place: USA: Saint Louis, MO | collected 2012-05-10
GGTGCAAGAGAATGTCACGAAAGCTGTTGTATAGCCTGATGGTGGTCTGTCTGACGCTGTTAGTCTTTACCTGGATAGTGCGCGATTCACTGTGTGAGATCCGCATTAACCAGGGCAATACGGAATTTGCGGCGTTTCTGAACTACGAAGGCAGGCGCTAACCCAAGGCGGGGTTCGCCCCGCCTTTCGCGGTTGTCTTTGCTGGCTACGGGCACCCTTTCAGCAAACCTCAATGGGCAGGCGCGGCGCGTCTCGCCGGGTATTTACCGCGATCGCTATGCATTCCAGTACAGGCGCGGGGAAATCCGCCTCAAGGCAGATATCGGACATTTGCGCAATTTTCAATCGTTAAATCAGACCGTTGAAGGTAGAGTTTCGTCGGGTGCCTGAAGCCGTCTGCTTCAGGTGACTGCAGCAGACAGCAAAAAGCCCCAAGCGATTTTTCAATCAACTTGAGGCTCTCTGTTATGCACAGACAACATAATAGTAGCCTCCTGACTTCGGAGGTGCAAGAGAATGTCACGAAAGCTGTTGTATAGCCTGATGGTGGTCTGTCTGACGCTGTTAGTCTTTACCTGGATAGTGCGCGATTCACTGTGTGAGATCCGCATTAACCAGGGCAATACGGAATTTGCGGCGTTTCTGAACTACGAAGGCAGGCGCTAACCCAAGGCGGGGTTCGCCCCGCCTTTCGCGGTTGTCTTTGCTGGCTACGGGCACCCTTTCAGCAAACCTCAATGGGCAGGCGCGGCGCGTCTCGCCGGGTATTTACCGCGATCGCTATGCATTCCAGTACAGGCGCGGGGAAATCCACCTCAAGGCAGATATCGGACATTTGCGCAATTTTCAATCGTTAAAACAGCGCGTTGAGCGTAGAGTTTCGGCGGGTGCCTGAAGCCGTCTGCTTCAGGTGACTGCGGCAGACAGCAAAAAGCCCCAAGCGATTTTTTCAATCAACTTGAGGCTCTCTGTTATGCCTAGACAACATGATAGTAGCCTCCTGACTTCGGAGGTGCAAGAGAATGTCACGAAAGCTGTTGTATAGCCTGATGGTGGTCTGTCTGACGCTGTTAGTCTTTACCTGGATAGTGCGCGATTCACTGTGTGAGATCCGCATTAACCAGGGCAATACGGAATTTGCGGCGTTTCTGAACTACGAAGGCAGGCGCTAACTAACCCCAGGCGGGGTTCACCCCCGCCTTTCGGCTGTTGTCTTTGCTGGCTACGGGCACCCTTTTGCTTCCCACACTCCGTGTCAAGCGGGGGATCCAGCTACGAAGATCCCGGCCTGCCTGAAGTTAATCCCTGGTATTTTTCGCGTTGATCGCCCCCGCCGCCGCCGCTACTCTGCTTGTCACACCTGCGGGCTAAACTGCGAGACAAACAATGGGCATAACGCTAACGGAACAGCTGAAAAATCGCCATGCCGCGACCTGGGCATCGGTGATAGAGCACAGGTTCGTACGCGAACTGACGGCCGGCAGCATCGATGATAAAGTGATGGCGAGCTACCTGATTCAGGACTATCGCTTTTTTGAAGTTTTCCTGAGCCTTATCGGCGCGGCCATTGCGCAGGCTGATAACCTTGCTGCAAAACTCGCCTTTGGCCGCTTTGCCGGGTCGATAAGCTCGGACGAAAACACTTACTTTACCCGCGCCCTGGCGGCGCTGGGCATCGACGAGCGGCAGTTCAATCAGCCGCCCGATACCCTGGCGACCGCGGGCTTTAAGGCGATCATGCAGGAAGCCGCGGGATCCGGAAGCTACGCCGCGATCCTGTCCGTGCTCAACGTGGCGGAAGGATCGTACTTCGAGTGGGCGTCCGCTAACGCCGCGCCGCTGCCGGAGAACTTTATCCATGCGGAGTGGATAACCCTGCACAACAACCCTGAGTTTGCCGCCTTCGTCCATTTCCTGCGCAGCGAGTTGGATCGCGTCGGGCCGGAGCATGAAGCGCTGTGCGAAGACATTTTCCGCCGTGCGATTACGCTGGAGAAAGATTTTTTTGATTCGGTGTATTAAGAGGCTGCAGAAAGATAGCGTCGGTGCGGGCATAAAGCGCCTTGCCCAGGACCGTGGCCAGCGCCTGCTCGACAGATAGACTCACACTTGCCGCTTCTACAGACTGTAAACCATCAAATCCGAAAGTCCGCTATGAGCGAACAGCGGAAGTTGGCATTTGATTTAAATGCCAACTTAAAGGATGCCTACCGAAACTGCGGCGATTCAACATAGTGATTGAGTTAAGCCTCAAAAACAGAGTTTTCGAAAAGCTTCTCTGCGCTTAAATGCTTGTATCTGAATTTCCGTGCCGCCCTATCCAGTAGCTCATACGATTGTAGAGGGTCGCATCGTAGTATTTTGCTTCTATCTGAACTGTATACACCTCATCTCCCCCTTTGGCGGTATCTGAGTCGGCAAAGGATTTAGAGCAATTTACAATATGCAGATTATGATTGTTGCTGGTTACTATCTTGTCGTCACCTTTGCTGTACTCAACATTGTTTATTTGCACAACATAAGATCTACTCCAGTCACCACCGTTCCGTTTTTTTGATAAATCGCTATCCTGAGCAATGATGACTGTAATATCTGATAAATAATAATCTTTGTTTTTCGCGATAATGGCTGGAATGTTATAGGATCCATTAGCAGAACGCGCATGAGAAACCCTATACTTCAAAATACCATATTCTCGGTCATTCCTACGAAATTCGAGAAGTATCATTGCTGTTGTAGGTTTTAGCTCATCTTTTGATACGAGTGACACTTTAATATTGCCTGATGTATTCTCAATTTTTTGTAACTCGTCATACTCAAGATTAGTTATTTCAGTCCCATAATTCTTTGGGGCGGTAATCAAAGAGATTGGATTTATAAACGCTCCCCCCCTCCATACGGACCGACCACACATCCAGTTAGTAGTATAAAAACAAGACAGAGCAGGGGTTTTAAATTCATTGGCATTCCTTTTAAGTAAATTCCATCGTACTTATGCTACCACATGTAGTGAAGTGGCTTGTTGAATTTGGTCATCTGACCTGCGGTATATCATGTCCGCTCCTGGCACAAAGCAGACCGTCAAAAAAAGCCTGCCTCTGTGCCATCGCCACGCCCGGTCAAATCCGGGCTAATACGCCCACTCAAAGCGCCTCAAACCCGCCGTTTCCCTCCCAGCCAGCCAGCCGCTGATACACCACCTCAACCGCCGCCTTAATCTTCTCCGTCATCGGAAAATAAAACCCAACAATATCCGGCTGAATACCGAGAAAAATCACCTCGCCCACGTCGTCGCGCAGCTGATCCACCAGGTAGTTGAGCGGCATATTGTGGGTGGTCATCATAAACATCTCGGCGATGTCGTCGGGATCGACGATGCGGATCTCGCCGGGGTCAAGGCCCATGTCGGTGGCATCGACGATCAGCAGCCGGGAAGGCTTCATGGCGCGAATGGCGACCACTTCGTTTTCCGGGGCACTGCCGCCGTCGAGTACCGTCCAGCTGCCGGGTGCCCCGGCGGCGCACATTTCCGCCAGCAGCGGGCCGGCGCCGTCGTCGCCCATCATGCTGTTGCCTACGCAAAGCAGTACGTCAGTCACGGAGTCTCCTCACCATCAGGTAGATGGCGTTTTCCTGATGGATATCGTGCAGCATGCCGAGCAGCTGATTGCTCCAGGCCTTCTGCGCGTCGCTCTGGGTGGCCCGCGCGGCGTCAAACGCCTGCGCCAGCATCACCACGTGGTTAATGTCGATGACGATCTCGCCGTACTTCGGTACGCCCTCCATTTTGCGGCGGGCGTCGCTGCCCGCCTCCAGGGTGCCGATCCACGCCAGGTACTCCTCCCACGGGCAGCTCAGAGCCGCCTCCAGGCAGTCGATGACGCCGAGGTGGTGGCCAATCGCCAGGCTGTAGTAGACCACCTGCTGCGCCGCGTCCGGCGTGGCGTCGTTTTCGTCAATAAACTTGCGGCTCAGCTGGCTGAACACCACCGTTTCACTCATCGGATGCGCGCCTCCTCAACCACCTGATTGAGATGGGTGACGATCTCGGTGAGGCGCGGATCGCTCTCTGCATCGAGCCAGCGCTGTACCTGCCCGTCGCCCTGCTCCAGCTGGCGCAGGTAGTCGTCGGCGATCTGGCGGCCGTAGCGGTAGCCCGCCAGTTTGCGCGCGGCGCGGTCCACCTGCACGCGCAGGGGCTGCACCATTTGCGGATGCAGGATCTGCGCCGGCTGATTGTCCCGCTCGCCCGGTTCGCGGGCGTGGATTTTCTGCTCCAGCAGGCCCAGCGCCATGGCGAAGCCGTACAGGGTAGCGGCGGGCGTCGGCGGGCAGCCGGGGATGTAGACGTCAACCGGGACGATTTTGTCGGTGCCGCCCCAGACGCAGTACAGGTCGTGGAAGATGCCGCCGCTGTTGCCGCAGGCGCCGTAGGAGATGCAGATCTTCGGGTCCGGCGCCGATTCCCAGGCGCGCAGCGCCGGCGAGCGCATGGCGCGGGTCACCGCCCCGGTGAACAGCAGAATATCGGCGTGGCGCGGCGAGGGGACTACCTTGATGCCGAAGCGTTCGGCGTCGAACAGCGGCGAAAGCGTGGCGAAGATCTCAATCTCGCAGCCGTTGCAGCCGCCGCAGTCGACGCGGTAAACGTAGGCGGAGCGCTTGATTTTTTTCAACAGCGACGCCTTCATACTGGCGATGGACTCGTCCACGCTCATCGGGACGGGCAGGCCGTTTTCGTCGCGCGGCCCCAGTAAGTTACTCATTAGCTGGCCTCTCTCATGTGGCGAGTCAGTTCAATACGGTCGGACGGCACCAGGCACTTCTGGCGCTTGCAGGCCGGGCAGGTCTCAAAGCTTTCGCGGTGCGACTCGGCGCGGCTGTCGCCGTTGTGCGCCAGCAGGGCGATGGCGTAGTCGATCTCTTTCTGCACGGCGAAGGGGCGCTGGCAGACGCGGCAGGCGCAGATGTCGAAGCGCGACCGGGTGAGGAAGTCCTCTTTTTTCCACACCGCCAGCTCGTAGGCCTGGGAGAGCTTAATCGCCGCCGTCGGGCAGACCTCTTCGCAGCGGCCGCAGAAGATGCAGCGCCCGAGGTTAAACTGCCAGGCGAGTTGCCCCTCCGCCAGATCGGTTTCTACCGTCAGGGCGTTAGACGGGCAGGCGTTGACGCAGGCGGCGCAGCCGATGCACTGCTGCGGGTTGTGTTCCGGCTTGCCGCGAAAGTTTTTGTCTACCGGGATCGGCTCCAGCGGATAGCTGCTGGTGGCGGTGCCGGTTTTGATCGCTTTTTTAATGAAATTAAACATGGCTGTGTCCTATTTCAGCGGCGAGTTCTTGCGCTCGATGCTGTAGCGCTCAAGCTCTTTGTACGGCACCGTTTTGCTCTTCTTCTTGCGCACATCCACCACCGTCATGCGGTCGGTGCAGGAGTAGCACGGATCGAGGCTGCCGATGATCAGCGGCGCGTCGGACACCGTATTGCCGCGCAGCATGTAGCGCAGGGTCGGCCAGTTGGCGTAGGTCGCCGCCCGGCAGCGCCAGCGGTACAGCTTCTGATTGTCGCCGGTCATGCTCCAGTGGATATCGTCCCCGCGCGGCGCCTCCGAGAAGCCGAGCGCGAAGCGGTTCGGGATATAGGTGAAACCCTCCACCATCAGCGGGCCGCCCGGCAGGTTATCGAGGCCGTAGTCAATCATGTTCAGCGCGGTGTAAACCTCGTTGATGCGCACCTTGAGGCGCGAAATCACGTCGCAGCCCTGCTCGCTGTGGACTTCCATCGGCAGCAGGCCGTAGCCGACGAACGGATGGTCGGCGCGGGTGTCGCGGGCGTGGCCGCTGGCGCGCACCATCGGGCCGACGTTGCTGAAGTCGCGGGCAATTTCCGGGTCAAGGCGGCCGACGCCGACGGTGCGCTGGTCGATGTTCGGGGTGCTGAGCAGCATCTCTACCAGATCCTGCACTTCGCGGCGCATCTGCTGCGCCAGCTGGCGGGTCTGGATCATGTCATCCTTGAGCAGATCGCGGCGGATGCCGCCGATCAGGTTCAGGCCGTATGTTTTACGCGCGCCGGTCAGAATTTCCGCCATCTTCATCGAGGTTTCGCGCACCCGGAAGAACTGCATAAAGCCGGAGTCGAAGCCGGTGAAGTGGCAGGCCAGCCCGAGGTTGAGCAGGTGCGAGTGCAGACGCTCCACCTCCAGCAGAATGGCGCGGATCGTTTGCGCCCGCTCCGGCACCGCGATGCCCATCGCGTTCTCTACCGAGGTGGTGTAGGCGGTGCTGTGGGCGAAGCCGCAGATACCGCACACGCGGTCCGACAGGAAGGTGACTTCGTTGTAGCCCATGCGGGTCTCCGCCAGCTTCTCCATGCCGCGGTGGACGTAGAACAGGCGGTAGTCGGCGTCGATGATGTTTTCGCCGTCGACGAACAGACGGAAGTGGCCCGGCTCGTCGGAGGTAACGTGCAGCGGGCCGATAGGCACGACGTTATTTTTCTTGCTGCCCAGCTCGTTGATGAACTCGTAGGTTTCGCTGTCGGTGGTCGGCGCCGGGCGCTGGCGGTAGTCCATGCTGTCCTTGCGCAGCGGGTAAAGCTCGTCCGGCCAGTCGTCCGGCAGCACCAGGCGGCGCTCGTCCGGCAGGCCCACCGGCACCAGGCCGTACATGTCGCGCACTTCGCGCTCGCCCCATACGGCGGCGGGCACGCGCGGCGTGACGGACGGATATTCCGGCTTGTTGGCGTCCACCTCCACGCGCACGGTGATCCAGCACTTCGTGCCCTGCTCCATCGACAGCACGTAGTAGACGGCGTAGTGGCCGTTGAGCTTGCGCTCGTCGTTGCCGAACAGCACCGACAGCCAGCCGCCCTGCTTGTAGTAGAGAAACTCCACCACTTCCGGCAGGTAGTTCAGCTTGACGGTGAGGGTCAGCTGGTCTTTGGTTTGCCAGGCTTCATCCAGCACCACGCCGGGAAAAGCCTCGTGTAGCGCCGCCAGGTAGTGTTGACCGATTTTTTGTTCAGACATGCTAAAACTCTCTTAAATCACGCCACCAGCAAGGAGACGAAGGCTAAAAAGGCGAAACCAAACCCGGCCCAGGTGACCCGGGAGGTGGCGTTGAAGCGCAGGCGCGCCATGCCGTTTTCGAACAGGGCGATGATCAGTACGCCCGCCAGCAGCTTAACGACAGCGATAACCACCGCCAGCAGCAGGCCGCCGACGGAGAAGCTCTCCATCTGGCCCCAGGGCAGAAACACGCCGAGGAACATCTGCAGCACCACCAGCTGCTTGAGGCTGATGCCCCACTTCAGCACCGCGAAGCCGCTGCCGCTGTATTCGGTCAGCGGCCCTTCCTGCAGCTCCTGCTCGGCTTCCGCGAGGTCGAACGGCAGCTTGCCCATTTCGATAAAGGTGGCGAAGGCGCAGGCGCACAGCGCAAGCGCCAGCGGCAGGCTGCGTGCCGCGGGCCAGTGCAGCACGGTGGCGGCAATGTTGCCGACGTAGGTCGAGTTCGCCACCAGCGCCGCCACCCACAGGCCGAGCAGCAGGATCGGCTCCACCAGCACGCCGAGCACCGCCTCGCGGCTGGCGCCGATGGCGGTGAACGGGCTGCCGGTATCCAGCCCGGCGATGGAGAAGAAGAAGCGCGCCAGGGCGAACAGGTAGATCAGGGTGATCAGATCCCCCAGCGGCGGCAGCGGCGCGTCAACGGTGACCACCGGCAGCGCGGTGGCGATGGTCAGCATGATGCCGACCATCACGAACGGCGTCAGGCGGAACACCCAGCCGGACGCCGCCGGGGCGACGCTCTGGCGGCCCAGCAGCTTGACCAGGTCGCGATACTCCTGCAGCACCCCCGGCCCGCGCCGGTTGTGCAGCCGGGCGCGCAGCACGCGGGTGACGCCGCTCAGCAGCGGCGCGAGGGCAAACAGCACCAGCGCCTGAATAACGGCAAATAGCAGACTCATAATCCGGCTCCTCGGGAAACGACAATCACAACCAGCACCGCCAGCTCAATCAGCGCGATGCCGCGCAGCAGGCCGGGAGCGGCGGCGCTCTGCCAGCCCGGCACCCAGCGCACCGGGTTCAGGTGCCTGCGCAGGGCCATTACCGGGGCAAAGGCCTCTTTGACAGGCATGGCAAAGCCGTGGGCGGTGATCACCATCGACTGTTCGTGATCGTAGCCGCAGACCCACGCCTTGCCGCGCGTGCGGTTAGGCAGGCGGTCGCCCTTCATCAGGGCGGCAATCAGGAACGGCAGCAGCGTTGCGGCAATCAGCAGCAGGGTAATCATCGGCTGGGAAACCACGGTGCTGGCGGTGCGCAGCGGCAGCGGAACGGCGTTGCCGAGCAGCGGCAGCAGCCACGGCGCGGCCACGCCGCCGATAACGCAGCAAACGGCCAGCGCGACGGTGCTAATAGCCATCAGCAGCGGCGCGCAGCAGGCGCTCTCCGCCTCTTTGGTACGCGGCGCGCCGAGGAAGGTGACGCCGTAGACTTTCGCCATGCACATCACCGCCAGCGCGCCGGTAATCGCCAGCCCCACCGCCAGCAGCGGCCCGATAAGGTGGCCGACGAAGCCGCCGCTGCTGCTCAGGCGGAAGAAGGCCTGATAGATAACCCACTCGCCGGCAAAGCCGTTAAGCGGCGGCAGGGCCGCCATCGCCATCAGGCCCACCAGCATCGACAGCGCAATCACCGGCATCCGCTTACCAATGCCGCCCAGCTTCTCGATATCGCGGTGGCCGGTGCGGAACCAGATGCTGCCCGCGCCGAGAAACAGCGTGGTTTTAAACAGCGTGTGGTTAATCAGATGATAGAGACCGCCGACCATGCCCAGCGCAATCAGCGCCGGCTGGTGCAGCGCCACGCCGGTAACGCCCGCGCCGAGGCCGAGCAGGATAATGCCGATGTTCTCCAGGGTGTGGTAGGCCAGCAGACGCTGGATGTTGTGCTCCATCAGGGCGTACAGGCCGCCGACGAAGGCGGTGATGGCTCCCAGCACCAGCAGGACGATGCCCCACCACAGCGGCGGACGGCCGCCGAGTAGGGAGAAGGTGAGCACGCCGAGCAGGCCAACCTTCATCACCACGCCGGAAAAAATTGCCGCCGCCGGGGCGCTGGCGCTGGCGTGGGCCTGCGGCACCCAGCCGTGCAGCGGGATGATCCCCGCCAGCAGGCCGAAGCCGATGACGCCCGGTAGCCAGATGTCGGACCCGAGCGGCAGGATGCGCATCTGCAGATTCAGCTCGGCCAGTTCGAGGGTGCCGTAGCGCAGCCAGGTCAGCCAGCATGCTATAGCCAGCAGCAGCGTGCCGAGACGCCCCAGCGCAAACCACAGCTTGCCGGACTGCGCGCAGCCGGTGAGGAACGCCGCGCAGAGGGCCATGATCTCGGCCATCACCACCAGCCCGCTGAGGCTACCGGCAACCACCGCGCAAGTGGCGGCGGCCAGCAGCAGATTGAGCAGGCCGCCGTTGCACTTCACCTGCGGGTGACGATGCCAGTCGATGTTATACAGACTGACGAACAGGCCGCACAGGCCGAGGGTTAGCAGCCATACCGCGTTGAGCGGCGTCAGCTGGATAAGGTGGTGGACGATCGGCATTTCGCCGGTCACCGCCGCCGCGTTCAGCAGCGCGGTCAGCCCGGCAGACGCCGCGCACAGGCTGGCGGCCATGCCGCCCAGGCCCGCGGCCAGGCCGCTGAGGGTTTTGCTAAAGCTCAGCAGCCAGGCCAGCAGCGCCGCGGCGGTAAAAATGCCCGCGGCGCTATTAATCAGAGTCAGAACGGTCATTATGCCTCCCCGCCCGGCGACTGCAGCAGCGACAGATCGCCGTAGTCGGTCATGATGTTCATTTCACGCTTGCGCCTGCTCGCCTGGTCGATATCGCGGATATCCACCAGCAGCAGGGCCTTAGTCGGACAGGTGCGCACGCAGGCGGGCCCCTGGTCGTCGAACTGGCACAGGTCGCACTTCACCGCTACGGCGCGCACGCCGGGCACCCAGTCGAGAAAGCCGCTGACGCGGGCGGGTGCCGGCGGCGCGGGCAGCGCCTTCGGCGTATTGGCGTTGGCGGGAATATCCAGCGGGCGGCTGCCGCTGAACTCGATAGCCCCGAACGGGCAGGCGATGCCGCACAGCTTGCAGCTGACGCACAGGCTCTCGTTGAGCTGCACCGCGCCGTCGACGCGGGTAATGGCGTTAACCGGGCAAACCCCGGCGCAGGGCGCGTCTTCGCAGTGGTGGCACAGCTGCGGCGCGGATTCTCGATCGTTTCTCACCACCCGCAGGCGCGGCATCGACTGCAGGCCGTGCTGGCGATGGTTCTCTGAGCAGGCGGCTTCGCAGGTGCGGCAGCCGATGCAGACGGAGGAGTCAGCAATTACAAAACGGTTCACCGGGCAATCCTCTGGTGACGGTCATTTTTGACGAAACAGGCGGCGAAATCGTCATTTTTGACGCTTATCGCCACCTCGCGGCGGTATTCAGGCATGTTCCACCCGCTCTGACATCAGCTGCGCCAGGCGTACCGGACGATCGTTCTCAAGCGCGTCATACAGGCGCTGATAAACCGGTTCAATTTTGTCGAGATAGTGGGCCAGCACCTGCTCGCGGTCGTGGCAGTTGACGCCGTCGTCAACGGTGCCGTCGCTGCCGAGATGCGCCTGGCCAATCGGCTGACGCTCGTCGCCGTCGCGGGTTTCAAGGCTGTAGTGGATGGTATGGCTGTTGAAGCCGGCATCGAGCGTAACGTGAATAATGAAGTGCTCGAACAGCACGAAGCTCACCCCTTCTGACGGAGCGCCGCTCACGGCGTGATGCAGGCGGGCTTTGGAGAGGGTTATGCCCTGAACCAGCGAATTGCAGTAGCTGTGCCACAGCTTCTGCTGGCGGCGATGGCGGTCGGCGATGTAGTCCGCCTTTTCACTCATTTCCCAAATGGTCATTTCAGCGTATCCGATTTTAAACGTTATGCCGGATAAGCACTTTCTATGCCAATTTTTAATTTATTGATTTAAAACAAAAATAAACCTCACACCGGCTGTTTACGACATGTCATTTTCGTCATTGTGACGTCGACATCGACAGTTTTGAATATCCGGCCTCTTTATACCTGGCATTATTATTGCATTTACGCCGGTACATCCCTCCGGAGGCAACATGCACGAAATCACCCTCTGCCAGCGCGCGCTGGAAATTATTGAGCAGCAGGCGGCGCAGAACGGCGCCCGCCGGGTTACCGGCGTCTGGCTGAAGGTCGGCGCCTTCTCCTGCGTGGAGCCCGCCGCCCTCACCTTCTGCTTCGAGCTGGTCTGCCGGGGCACGGTGGCCGAAGGCGCCGCGCTGCATATTGAAGAGGAGCGGGCCGAGTGCTGGTGCCCCGCCTGCCGGGAGTACGTCCATCTGCTGTCGCAGCACGTCCGGCGCTGCCCGCAGTGCGGCAGCGGCGAATTACGGATCGTGGCCGACGACGGTATGCAGATCCGGCGAATTGAGATTTCTGAGGAGTAAATTATGTGTACTACCTGCGGCTGCGCCGACGGTAACCGTTATATTGAAGGCGACGAGCACAACCCGCACTCCGCCTTTCGCAGCGCGCCGTTTGCGCCAGCCTCGCGTCCGGCGATCCGCATTACCGGCATTAAACATCCCGACTTCAGCCCCGAGCGCTCCGCCGAGGGCGATCTGCACTACGGCCGCGGCGACGCGGGCACCCACGCGCCGGGCATCAGCCAGCGCAAGATGCTGGAAGTGGAAATTGACGTTCTCGATAAGAACAACCGGATCGCAGAGCGCAACCGCGCCCGCTTCCTCGCCTCGCGCCAGCTGGTGCTCAATCTGGTCTCCAGCCCCGGCTCCGGCAAAACCACCCTGCTGAGCGAAACCCTGCTGCGCCTGAAGGGCAACACCGCCTGCGCGGTGATTGAGGGCGACCAGCAGACGGTCAACGACGCGGCGCGCATCCGCGCCACCGGCACCCCGGCGATTCAGGTCAACACCGGCAAGGGTTGCCATCTCGACGCGCAGATGATCGCCGACGCCGCGCCGCGCCTGCCGCTGGACGACGGCGGCATTCTGTTTATTGAAAACGTCGGCAACCTGGTATGCCCGGCGAGCTTTGACCTCGGCGAGCGCCACAAGGTGGCGGTACTCTCGGTCACCGAGGGCGAAGATAAGCCGCTCAAGTACCCGCACATGTTCGCCGCCGCGTCGCTGATGCTGCTCAACAAGGTCGATCTGCTGCCCTATCTCGACTTCGACGTTGAGGCCTGCATCGCCAACGCCCGGGCGGTCAACCCCGAGATTGAGATCCTGCTGGTCAGCGCCACCAAAGGCGACGGCATGGAGCAGTGGCTGAACTGGCTGGAGGCGCAGCAATGTGCATAGGCATTCCGGGGCAGATCGCCCGTATCGACGGTAATCTGGCGAAGGTGGACGTCTGCGGCATCCAGCGCGACGTTGACCTGACGCTGGTCGGCGCCTGCGATGAGCAAGGCGAGCCGCGCCTCGGCCAGTGGGTGCTGGTCCACGTCGGCTTCGCCATGAGCGTGATTAATGAAGCCGAGGCGCGGGATACGCTGGCGGCGCTACAAAACATGTTTGAGGTCGAACCGGACGTCGGCGCTCTGCTCTACGGCGAGGAGTAGCCATGCGCTTCGTTGACGAGTACCGCGCCCCGGAGCAGGTGATGAAACTTATCGCCCGCCTGAAGCAGCGCGCGGCCCTGCTGGACTATACCGCCGCGCGGCCGCTGCGCATTATGGAGGTGTGCGGCGGCCACACCCACGCCATCTTTAAGTTTGGCCTCGACCAACTGCTGCCGGAGAACATCGAATTTATCCACGGCCCCGGCTGCCCGGTGTGCGTCCTGCCGATGGGCCGGATCGATACCTGCAACGAGATTGCCGCCCGCCCGGAGGTGATTTTCTGCACCTTCGGCGACGCGATGCGGGTACCGGGGCGCAGCGGCTCGCTGATGCAGGCGAAAGCGCGCGGCGCCGACGTGCGCATCGTCTATTCGCCGATGGACGCCCTCAAGCTGGCGCAGCAGAACCCGGACCGCAAAGTGGTGTTTTTCGGCCTGGGGTTTGAGACCACCATGCCCGCCACCGCCATCACCCTGCAGCAGGCGAAGCGGCTGGCGGTAGAGAATTTCTTCTTTTTCTGCCAGCACATCACGCTTATCCCGACGCTGAAAAGCTTGCTGGAGCAGCCGGACAACGCCATCGACGCGTTCCTCGCCCCCGGACACGTCAGCATGGTGATCGGCACCGAAGCCTATACTTTCATCAGCGACGACTATCAGCGGCCTTTAGCGGTGGCTGGATTTGAACCCCTTGATCTACTGCAAGGCGTCAGCATGCTGGTTGAGCAGAAAATAGCGCACCGCAGCCGGGTCGAAAATCAGTACCGCCGCGTGGTGCCGGACGACGGCAACCGGCTGGCGCAGGCCGCCATCGCCGAGGTGTTTACCGTCACCGGCGACAGCGAGTGGCGCGGGCTGGGGCTGATTGAAGACTCCGGGGTGCGGCTGACCGCGCCCTATCAGCAGTTTGACGCCGAAGCGCACTTTCGCCCGGCGCCGCAGGCGGCCTGCGACGATCCGCGCGCCCGCTGCGGCGAGGTGCTGACCGGGCGCTGCAAGCCGCACCAGTGCCCGCTGTTTGGCAGCACCTGCAATCCGCAGAGCGCCTTCGGCGCGCTGATGGTCTCCTCCGAGGGCGCGTGCGCCGCCTGGTATCAGTATCGCAGTCAGGAAAATCACAGCCAGGAAAACAGCCAATGAAGAGTATCCAGATAGCCCACGGCAGCGGCGGCCAGGCCATGCAGCAGCTGATTAACGACCTGTTTATGCAGGCGTTTGATAATCCGTGGCTGGCGGAGCAGGAAGATCAGGCCCGCCTGAGCCTCGCGGCGCTGACCGCCCGCGGCGACCGGCTGGCGTTCTCCACCGACAGCTACGTCATCGATCCGCTGTTCTTCCCCGGCGGCGACATCGGCAAGCTGGCGGTGTGCGGCACCGCCAACGACGTGGCGGTGAGCGGCGCGCTGCCGGAGTACCTCTCCTGCGGCTTTATCATCGAAGAGGGTCTGGAGATGGCCCTGCTGGAGCAGGTGGTGACGAGCATGGCGCAGACCGCGCGCGAGGCCGGGATCGCCATCGTTACCGGCGACACCAAGGTGGTGCCGCGCGGCGGCGTCGATAAGTTGTTTATCAATACCGCCGGCATCGGCGCCATTCCGGCGGAGATCCACTGGGGCGCGCAGCGGCTGGCGGCGGGCGACGTGCTGCTGGTGTCCGGCACCCTCGGCGATCACGGCGCGGCGATCCTCAATCTGCGCGAAGGGCTGGGCCTGGAGGGGGAGCTGGCGAGCGACTGCGCGGTGCTGACGCCGCTGATCCAGACCCTGCGCGATATTCCCGGCGTGAAGGCGCTGCGCGACGCCACCCGCGGCGGCGTCAACGCCGTGGCCCACGAGTTTGCCGCCGCCAGCGGCTGCGGGATTGAAATTAACGAAGCGGCGCTGCCGCTGAAACCGGCGGTGCGCGGCGTCTGCGAGCTGCTGGGGCTGGACGCCCTTAACTTTGCCAACGAGGGCAAGCTGGTGATTGGCGTCGACAGCGCCTGCGCCGATGAAGCGCTGGCCCGGCTGCGCGCCCATCCGCTGGGGCGCGACGCGGCGCTGATTGGCGACGTGGTAGCAAAACCCGGCGTACGCCTGAACGGACTCTACGGTATTAAACGCACGCTTGATTTACCTCACGCAGAGCCGCTGCCGCGCATCTGCTGAGCACGATTTACTATTATTAAATCTCTTTTTTTGCGCCGCACCGCCGGCGCTTGTGGACAATTGCAATGTCATATACCCCGATGGGCGAGCTCGGACAGCAGGGGCTGTTCGATATTACCCGAACGCTGTTACAGCAGCCGGATCTGACCGGCCTCAGCCACGCGCTCACCGGCCTGGTGAAGCGCGCCGCGCTGGCCGACAGGGCGGCGATTATCCTCTGGACGCCGGGCTACCATCGCGCCCGCTACTACGCCCACGATGAGAGCGCGGAGCCGGTGGAGTATGAGGATGAAACTGTCCTTGCCCACGGACCGGTGCGCCGCCTGCTGTCGCGCCCGGAGACCCTGCTCTGCCGCGCCGGAGAGTTTGTTGAAGCCTGGCCGCAGCTGGCGGACGGCGGCCTCTATCCCGCCTTCGCCCACTACGCCCTGCTGCCGCTGGCCGCCGAGGGCCGCATTTTCGGCGGCTGCGAGTTTATCCGTCGCGACGATCGGCCGTGGAGCGAAAAAGAGCTCCAGCGCCTGCATATGCTGGCGCAAATCGTGGCGGTGGTCAGCGAGCAGATCCAGAGCCGGATGAGCAACAACGTCGACTACGATCTGCTGTGCCACGAGCGCGATAACTTCCGCATTCTGGTGGCTATCACCAACGCCGTGCTGTCGCGCCTCGACATCGAGGAGCTGGTGGGCGAAGTGGCGAAAGAGATCCACCACTACTTTCGCATCGACGCCATCAGCGTGGCGCTGCGCAGCAGCCGCAAGGGCAAACTCAGCGTTTACTCCTCCCACTATCTGGAGGCGGACAGCCCGGTGCACGACCGCACCGAGTGCGACGAGAGCGGCACGCTGTCGGAGCGGGTATTCAAGAGCAAGGAGATGCTGCTCATCAACCTGCAGGCGCATGACGCCATGGCCCCCTACGAGCGGATGCTGTTCCGTATCTGGGGCAATAAGATCCAGACCCTGTGCCTGCTGCCGCTGATGTCCGGCGACACCATGATCGGCGTGCTGAAGCTGGCCCAGTGCGATGAAAAGGTCTTCACCACCGCCAACCTGCGGCTGCTGCGCCAGATAGCCGAGCGCGTGTCGATTGCCGTCGATAACGCGCTGGCCTATCAGGAGATCCACCGCCTGAAGGAGCGGCTGGTGGACGAGAACCTTGCCCTGACCGAACAGCTGAACAACGTCGACGGCGAGTTCGGGGAGATCATCGGGCGCAGCGACGCCATCAGCAACGTGCTGCGCCAGGTGGAGATGGTGGCCCAGAGCGACAGCACCGTGCTGATCCTCGGCGAAACCGGCACCGGCAAGGAGCTGTTTGCCCGCGCGATCCACAACCTCAGCGGCCGCAACCGGCGGCGGATGGTCAAAATGAACTGCGCCGCGATGCCCGCCGGGCTGCTGGAGAGCGATCTGTTCGGCCACGAGCGCGGGGCCTTCACCGGCGCCAGCGCCCAGCGCATCGGCCGCTTTGAGCTGGCGGATAAAAGTTCGCTGTTTCTCGACGAAGTGGGCGATATGCCGCTGGAGCTGCAGCCCAAGCTGCTGCGCGTGCTGCAGGAGCAGGAGTTCGAGCGCCTCGGCAGCAATAAGCTGATCCGCACCGACGTGCGGCTGATCGCCGCCACCAACCGGGATCTGAAAAAGATGGTAATGGATCGCGAGTTCCGCAGCGATCTCTACTACCGCCTCAACGTCTTCCCAATCTGCCTGCCGCCGCTGCGCGAGCGCCCGCAGGATATTCCCCTGCTGGTCAAGGCCTTCACCGCCAAAATCGCCAAGCGTCTCGGACGACAGATAGACAGCATTCCGGCGGATACCCTCCACCAGTTGACGAGCATGGAGTGGCCAGGCAACGTGCGCGAGCTGGAAAACGTCATCGAGCGCGCGGTGCTGCTGACGCGCGGCAGCGTACTGCAGCTGTCGCTGCCGGAGGTGAGCATCAGCCGCCGCTCCGCCCCGGCCCCTGCCGCCGAGCCGCCGCGCGACGGCGAAGACGAATACCAGCAGATCGTCCGGGTGCTGAAGGAGAGCAACGGCGTGGTCTCCGGCCCGAAAGGCGCGGCGCAGCGGCTGGGGCTTAAGCGCACTACCCTGCTGTCGCGCATGAAGCGGCTGGGAATTGATAAGGATGCGCTGGTGTAGTCGGCCCGCGCGGTCTATAACAACGTATCACCCACAGAATGGAGGCAGTATGTCTGTATCAGCACGCAATCAGCTGGCCGGTAAGGTCAGCGCCGTAGAAACCGGCGCGGTAAACGATGAAATTGAGCTGACCCTCGACGGCGGCGCGAAGCTTGTCGCCATCGTCACCCACAGCAGCCGCGAAGCCCTGGGCCTGGCGGCGGGAAAAGAGGCCATCGCGCTGATTAAGGCGCCGTGGGTGACGCTCGCCTCAGAGGACTGCGGCCTGAAATTCTCCGCCCGCAACCAGTTTGCCGGCAGCGTCTCGCAGGTGACCGAAGGGGCGGTAAACGCCACGGTGCATATTAAAACCGACGCCGGATTTGAACTGGTGGCGGTGATCACCAACGAAAGCCAGCATGAGATGAAGCTGGCAGCGGGCAGCCGGGTCATTGCTCTGGTGAAGGCGTCGGCTATTCTGATCGCCACCCGCGCCTGATAGCGTAAATTACGGCGCTGGCGCCGCCCTTTTGCCGGGCGTCTTTCTACTCCACGTCCAGCAGCCACTTCTGCGCCGGGGTTAAGCGCCCGGCGGTTTCCGGCCTCAGCCAGCGGCGCTGGTCCTGCTGGGCGACATCATTCCGATCAATATAGAGCCCGTGCAGCACCCGGCGGCGGCTGCCCTCCGCGTTGCGCGTGCCGCCGTGCCAGGCGTGGGCGTTATAGATCATCACGCTGCCCGCCGGGGCCTCAAAAATCACTTCGTCAGGGTGCGGCGCATCGACATCCGCCAGCGCCTCTTCCGGCAGCTCGCGGCGCAGGTGGGTGGCGGGAACGATCCTCGGCGCGCCGTTGGCGGCGCTGAGATCGTCAATAGCCCAGATGGTATTGACCAGATGCACCTTCGGAAAATCCGCGCGCGGCCGCTTCCAGTCGGCGTGCAAGGGCTGATGGCCGCCGTCGCGCAGCGCCTCGCGGGCGTTGAGGCTGGAGAGCTTAAATTCGCCGTTGAAGACGTAGCGGCAGGCCGAGAGGATCAGCGGATGGCACCACACTTTCTCCCACACGACGCCCTTGTTAACCAGGTTGGCGATGCGGGTCGCGGTCGCCTCCTGGTGATGCTCTATCGCCAGGTTATCGCCCTCTTCCGCTACCAGGGCATCGATGCGCTCGCGCATTGCCGCCAGCCAGGCCGCGTCGGCAACGCCCTCCACGACGGTATAGCCCAGGGTATCCAGCTCATCGCGCATCTTTGCCGTCAGTTCGGCCCCTGCGCCGAGCGCTTCCAGCCATACTTCTGCCTGCTTCTCCATCTCGCACCTCTTTACGTTAACCATTTCACAACATACGAGTAAAGATACTGCAAAGAGACGGCGGATTCTGTATGAGAGAGATACGCAAAACTGGACGATTGTGCGCTTAACGCGAAAGCGTGAGGCGGCGCATAGTCCAGATAATTAAGGAGCAGAGCATGTCAGAACCGCTGGTTGACCTGCTGCGCGGGATAGCCGCACAGCCGGGACGCTGGAGCGTACGTTTTCCCGTTCAGCGCCCGCCCGCCCCGGCGCTGTCGATGTGCGTCCCCTTTCCCCGGCTGGAGATCGTGCTGGAGGGCGAGGTGCGCGACGGCTGCCTGCCCGCCGGAGACGACTGCCTGCGGGCGCAGCAGGCGCTCTACATTCCGGCCGGGCGCTGGAATCTGCCGCAGTGGGACGCGCCCGCCCTGACGCTCAGCATCCTGTTCAGCAAGCAGAAGCTCGGCTTCAGCCTGCAGCGCTGGAGCGGCAAAGGCATGGAGAGCATCAGCAAACAGCACGTGGCGCGCCTGGGGCCGCGCGTCGGCTCCTATCTGCTGATGGCGATGAACGAACTGGCCCTGCTGCCCGCCGAACCGACGCTGCGGCTGACCTTCGCCGGGCTGATCAGCCACTGCGTCGATCAGCTGACCCACCTCCCGGCGAGCATCAGCAAAAGCCAGGCGCTGCTGCGGGCGATTCAGGAGTACGTGGACGATAATGCAGGCCAGTCGCTCAGCCGCGACAGCGTGGCGAAGCGCTTTCACATCACGCCCAACTACCTGTCGCATCTGTTCCAGAAGGCGGGCCAGACCGGCTTTAACGATTACCTGACGGCGGTACGCCTTGAGCAGGCCAAAAAGCTGCTGCGCGGCTACGACATGAAAATTAAAGAGATTGCCCACCGCTGCGGGTTTGAGGATAGCAACTACTTCTGCCGGCTATTCCGCCGGCACACCGCGCGCTCGCCGACGGAGTACCGGCGCCACTGCCGCACGCTGTAGGCTACTTTTTCGGCCGGTACTTCTCCGGCAGCTCGGGCACTGGGCGGCGGTCGTCAATCAGATGGCGCACGGTCAGGATCGGATGCCGCCACAGCATCCGCGGCCCGGCCCAGCGCATGATCTGCTTCATCTCTTCGCGCTTCGCGGGCTGATAGCAGTGCACCGGGCACTGCTTGCAGGCGGGCTTCTGTTCGCCAAAGACGCACTTATCGAGGCGCTTATCGGCGTAGGCGTTCAGCGCCGCGTAGTGGGCGGCATCGGGGAGCGCCTGCGGGCAGGTATTCGCGTAGAGGGCAATCATCCGGCGGATGGTGAGCTTTTCGCGCGGGATGCGGTTGGCGGACATGGCAGGGCTCCTGGAGAATAAAGACGCATTTATAATACGCCTTTATCGCTGCCCTCGCCATGCGCGGCTTCCATCGCCTGCTGCGCCCCGGCGGACGCCCGGATCCCCGCCTCAATTTTGCCCGCCGTCGCCTGCAGCGCGCCGAGGTAGCGCCCGGCGGCCTGCTCAATACTCATCGCCTGCGCGATATAGACCAGGTTGAGCACGGCGATAGCCCCCCCTTCGCCGCACACCGGCACGGCAATGGAGGCAATTTTCTGCTCCTGCTGCCAGGTCATGTAGTTTTCGCCGTAGCCGTTTTGCCGGATGCGCCGCAGGAGGCTTCCGAGGCGCAGCGGCTCGCGCGCCAGCCGGTATTCCGGTTCCTCGCGGGCGGCCAGCAGGGAGATCAGCTCTTCGCGCTCGTGATCGGGGCAGAAGGCCAGCCAGGTCAGGCCGGAAGCCGTCTGCAGCAGCGGCAGACGCCGGCCCACCATCGAGCGGTGAAACGACAGGCGGCTGAAGCGGTGGGTGGTTTCCCGCACCACCATCGCGTCGACGTCGAGGGTGGTGAGATCCGTCGGCCAGACCACCTCCTGCAGCAGCTTGCCGAGCAGCGGCGCGGCGATGGCGGAGATCCACTGTTCGTCGCGGAAGCCCTCGCTCAGTTCACGCACCTTCAGCGTCAGCCGATAGCTGTCGTCTGACCGACTGCGCCGCACGTAGCCCTCCTCCTGCAGCGTCTCCAGCAGTCGGCGAACGGTAGTGCGGTGCAAATTTGTGAGCTCGCTCAACTCGGCAATACCCGCCCCGCCGTCTAACCGATTCAGCGCGTTGAGCAGCGCCAGCCCGCGGGTCAGGCCGCGAACGGTTTTATAGTCGGCCCCGCCGTCATTCGCCATTAAACCTCTCCTGAAAAACCTTTTAAAACAGTTAAGTGCACCTAGTGCACAGCAGACCCACTTTTCATTGTAGGGCAAAAATGCGGCTCATATACTCCAGAAACAATAAAAAAATATTAACAAGCGAGTAACATATGCCCTACAGCAACGTGAAAGAAAACAACAGCGCGACCGGAAAGGTTCAGGTTGCCATCGTCGGCGCAGGTCCGGTCGGCCTGATGATGGCGAACTACCTGGGCCAGACGGGCGTCGAGGTGCTGGTGATTGAGAAGCTCGATACGCTGATCGACTACCCCCGCGCCATCGGCATTGACGATGAATCCCTGCGGGCGATGCAGTCCGTCGGGCTGATTGAGAACGTGCTGCCCCACACCACGCCGTGGCACGCCATGCGCTTCCTGACTCCGAAGGGGCGCTGCTTCGCCGATATTCAGCCGATGACCGACGAGTTCGGCTGGTCGCGGCGCAACGCCTTCATCCAGCCCCAGGTCGATGCGGTGATGTACGAGGGGCTGAGCCGCTTCCCCAACGTGCGCTGCCTCTTCTCCCGGGAGGTGGAAAGCTTCAGCCAGTCCGCGGACGAAGTGACCCTGCACCTGAAAGGCCCCGGCGGCGAGTGCGAAACGGTGCAGGCCGACTGGCTGGTGGCCTGCGACGGCGGCGGCAGCTTTATTCGCCGCACCCTGAATATTCCTTTCGAAGGCAAAACCGCCCCTAACCAGTGGATCGTCATTGATATCGCCAACGATCCGCTGGCGACCCCGCACGTCTACCTGTGCTGCGATCCGGTGCGTCCCTACGTTTCCGCCGCCCTGCCCCACGGCGTGCGCCGCTTTGAATTTATGGTGATGCCGGGTGAGACCGAGGCCCGGCTCAGCGAGCCGGAGAATATGCGCAAGCTGCTGAGCAAGGTGCTGCCCAATCCGGATCGCGTGGAGCTGATCCGCCAGCGGGTCTACACCCACAACGCCCGCATCGCCGAGCGCTTTCGCGTTGACCGCGTGCTGCTGGCGGGCGACGCCGCGCACATCATGCCGGTCTGGCAGGGCCAGGGCTACAACAGCGGAATGCGCGACGCCTTTAACCTCGCCTGGAAGCTGGCGATGGTGGTGAACGGCACGGCGGGCAGTCGCCTGCTCGACACCTACCAGCAGGAACGTCGGGATCACGCGAAGGCGATGATCGATCTGTCGGTGACCGCGGGCAACGTGCTGGCGCCGGCGAAGCGCTGGCACGGCGCGCTGCGCGACGGTATCTCCTGGGCGCTGAACTACCTGCCGCCGGTGAAGCGCTACTTCCTTGAGATGCGCTTTAAGCCGATGCCTCAGTACCGGGAAGGGGCGCTGCTGATGCGCGGCGAAGGCAAAACATCGCCGGTAGGCAAAATGTTTATCCAGCCGAAGGTGACCCTGGAGGACGGCTCCATCGCGCTGCTGGACGATGTTATCGGCGCTAACTTTGCCGTGATCGCCTGGGGCTGCAACCCGCAGTGGGGGCTGAGCGAAGCGCAGATCGCCCGCTGGCAGGCCGCCGGGGTGCGCTTTATTCAGGTAGTGCCCGAGGTACAGATCCGCCGGGATCAGGACAATTTCCCCGGCGCTATCCGCATCGGCGACACCCAGAACCGGCTGCGCGGCTGGTTCGCCCGGCACAACTGTTCTATTGCGGTGCTGCGCCCGGACCGCTTCGTCGCCACCGTCGCCATCCCGCAAACCGTGGGCGAGCGGCTGGAGGCGCTGGCCGCCGCCGTCTCCCTGGCGCCCGCCGCCGCTCCCGTTTCTGTCGCTAAGGTGGCCTGATATGCACGCTTATCTCCATTGTCTCTCCCACACGCCGCTGGTGGGCTACGTCGACCCCGAGCAGGCGGTGCTTGATGAAGTCAACGGCGTCATCGCCGACGCCCGGGCGCGCATTGCCGCCTTCGATCCCGAGCTGGTGGTGCTCTACGCCCCGGACCACTACAACGGTTTTTTCTACGACGTGATGCCGCCCTTCTGCTTAGGCGCGGGCGCCACTTCGATTGGCGACTTCACCAGCGCCGCCGGCGAGCTGCCGGTGCCGAAGGCGCTGGCGGAAGCCTGCGCCCACGCGGTGATCGACGACGGCATCGATCTGGCGCTCTCCTACTGTATGCAGGTGGATCACGGCTTCGCCCAGCCGCTGGAGTTCCTGCTCGGCGGGCTGGATACGCTGCCGGTGCTGCCGGTGTTTATCAACGGCGTCGCCGCACCGCTGCCGGGCTTTCGCCGCACCCGGATGCTCGGGGAGGCCGTCGGCCGCTTCCTGACTACCCTCGACAAGCGGGTGCTGATCCTCGCCTCCGGCGGTCTCTCCCACCAGCCGCCGGTGCCGGAACTGGCGAAGGCCGATGCGCATATGCGCGACCGCCTGCTCGGCAGCGGCAAGCACCTTCCGCCGGACGAGCGCGAACTGCGCCAGCAGCGGGTGATCGGCGCGGCGAAGCAGTTCGTCCACGATCAGAACTCCCTGCATCCGCTGAACCCCATCTGGGACACCCGCTTTATGTCCCTGCTTGAGCAGGGCCGCCTCGAGGAGCTGGACGCCGTCAGCAACGAGGCGCTGTCGGCAATGGCCGGTAAATCCGCCCACGAGATTAAAACCTGGATGGCCGCCTTCGCGACGCTGTCCGCCTTCGGCAGCTGGCGCTGCGAGGGGCGCTACTACCGGCCGATCCCCGAGTGGATCGCCGGTTTTGGCTCCCTCAGCGCCGCTGTACTGAACTGAATACAAGGAAATTATGATGAGCTATCAGCCGCAAATTGAATCCGACACCAGCCGCTTTCTCAACATTGAGGAGGGCGGCCAGACCCTGCGTATCCACGTCAACGACTGCGGCCACGGCGATGAAACCGTAGTGATGCTGCACGGCTCCGGCCCCGGCGCCACCGGCTGGGCCAACTTCAGCCGCAATATCGATCCGCTGGTGGCGGCGGGCTACCGGGTGATCCTGGTGGACTGCCCCGGCTGGGGCAAGAGCGACACTTTCGTCAACACCGGCTCCCGCTCGGATCTCAACGCCCGCATTCTTAAAGGCGTCATCGACGAGCTGGATATTGCCAGAGTGCACCTGCTGGGCAACTCGATGGGCGGCCACAGCGCGGTTGCCTTTACCCTCACCTGGCCCGAGCGCGTCGGCAAGCTGGTGCTGATGGGCGGCGGAACCGGCGGCATGAGCCTGTTTACGCCGATGCCCACCGAAGGGATCAAGTTGCTCAATGCGCTCTACCGTGAGCCGACGATTGAGAACCTCAAGAGGATGATGAACATCTTCGTCTTCGACACCCGCGATCTGACGGACGCGCTGTTTGAAGCCCGTCTCAACAACATGCTGGCGCGCAAAGATCACCTGGAGAGTTTCGTGAAAAGCCTCGAAGCCAATCCGAAGCAGTTCCCGGACTTCTCCCCGCGGCTGGGCGAAATTAAGGCCCAAACGCTGATTGTCTGGGGCCGCAACGACCGCTTCGTGCCGATGGATGCCGGGCTGCGCCTGCTGGCGGGCATTAACGGGTCCGAACTGCATATCTATCGCGACTGCGGCCACTGGGCGCAGTGGGAGCACGCGGACAGCTTCAACCAGCTGGTGCTCGATTTCCTCGCCCGTCCATAAGGAGACGCCGTGACAACAAATTCCCCGGAACACCTGGCCCGGCAGCTGCGCGAAGCGGAAGCCTCCGGCCAGGCCATCGCGCCCCTGCGCGACATTATCGGCAGCGACAATGCGCAGATGGCCTACGACATTCAGCGCATTAACGTGGCGCACCACGTTGCCCGCGGGCGGCGGGTGGTTGGCCGCAAGGTCGGCCTGACGCATCCGAAGGTGCAGCAGCAGCTCGGCGTTGACCAGCCCGACTTCGGCACGCTGTTCGCCGACATGTGCTACGGCGATAACGCCGACGTGCCCTTCGCCCGGGTGCTGCAGCCGAAAGTCGAGGCGGAAATTGCGCTGGTGCTTAAGCGCGATCTTCCCCACGCCGACACCACCTTTGACGAGCTCTACGCCGCCATCGACCTGGTGCTGCCCGCCCTTGAAGTGGTGGGCAGCCGCATCCGCGACTGGTCCATCGGCTTTGTCGATACGGTGGCCGACAACGCCTCCTGCGGGGTGTACGTCCTCGGCGGCCCGGCGCAGCGCCCGGACGGGCTGGATCTGAAAAACTGCGCCATGCGGATGACCCGCAACCAGGAGGAGGTCTCCCGCGGGCAAGGCAGCGAGTGCCTCGGCCATCCGCTGAACGCCGCCGTCTGGCTGGCGCGCAAAATGGCGAGCCTCGGCGAGCCGCTGCGCGCGGGCGATATCGTCCTGACCGGCGCGCTCGGCCCGATGGTGGCCGTTAACGAGGGCGATCGTTTCGAAGCCCATATTGAAGGTATTGGTTCGGTGGCGGCCCGCTTCGTCGCCGGAGAGGAAGAACGTCAGCCATGAGAAAACGTAACGTCGCCATTATCGGCTCCGGCAACATCGGTACCGATTTGATGATTAAAATTTTGCGCCACAGCGAGCATCTGAAGATGGCGGTGATGGTCGGCATCGATCCTGAATCCGACGGCCTGGCCCGCGCCCGGCGCATGGGCGTGGCCACCACCCACGAAGGCGTCGGCGGCCTGATGCAGATGGCGGAATTTGCCGACATTGATTTTGTGTTCGACGCCACCAGCGCCGGAGCGCACGTCAAAAACGACGCCGCCCTGCGGGAAGCGAAACCCGGCATCCGGATTATCGACCTGACGCCTGCGGCCATCGGCCCCTACTGCGTGCCGGTGGTCAACCTCGACAGCAATTTGCAGCAGGGGAACGTCAATATGGTCACCTGCGGCGGCCAGGCCACTATCCCGATGGTGGCAGCGGTATCAAAAGTGGCGAAGGTCCACTACGCGGAGATCATCGCCTCGATTGCCAGCAAGTCTGCCGGACCGGGCACCCGCGCCAATATCGACGAATTTACCGAAACCACCTCGCTGGCTATCGAGCAGGTGGGCGGCGCGGCAAAGGGCAAGGCCATTATTATTCTCAACCCCGCCGAGCCGCCGCTGATGATGCGCGATACGGTCTACGTCCTGAGCGAAGCGGCCTCTCAGGATGAAATCGAAGCCTCCGTTAACGAGATGGCGGCGGCGGTGCAGGCGTATGTGCCGGGCTATCGCCTGAAGCAGCAGGTGCAGTTTGAGGTTATTCCCGACGATAAACCGGTCAATCTGCCGGGCGTGGGCCGCTTCTCGGGCCTGAAAACCGCGATTTATATTGAAGTGGAGGGTGCGGCGCACTACCTGCCCGCCTACGCGGGCAACCTCGATATTATGACCTCGGCGGCGCTGAAGACGGCGGAGAAGATGGCTCAGGCAATGAACGCGGCGGCGGGAGACAAAGCATGAACGGTAAAAAACTCTATATCTCAGACGTGACGCTGCGCGACGGCATGCACGCCATCCGCCACCAGTATTCGCTGGAGAGCGTGCGCCGGATCGCCGCCGCGCTGGACAGCGCGGGCGTGGATTCCATTGAAGTGGCCCACGGCGACGGCCTGCAGGGCTCCAGCTTCAACTACGGCTTCGGGGCACACAGCGACGTTGAGTGGATCGAAGCGGCGGCCTCGGCGGTCAGCAACGCGAAAATCGCCACCCTGCTGATCCCGGGGATCGGTACCCTGCACGATCTGAAAAACGCGTATCAGGCCGGGGCGCGGGTGGTGCGCGTCGCCACCCACTGCACCGAGGCGGACGTCTCCGCCCAGCATATCGCCTTCGCCCGCGAGCTGGGGATGGACACCGTCGGCTTTCTGATGATGAGCCACATGACCTCGCCGCAGGCGCTGGCGCAGCAGGCGAAGAAGATGGAGTCCTATGGGGCGACCTGCATTTACGTGGTGGACTCCGGCGGGGCGATGAACATGGACGACATCCGCGACCGCTTCCGCGCCCTGAAAGATGTTCTTCAGCCCGACACCGCGACCGGGATGCACGCCCACCACAACCTGAGCCTCGGCGTCGCCAACTCCATCGCCGCCGTCGAAGAGGGCTGCGACCGCGTTGACGCCAGCCTCGCCGGCATGGGCGCGGGCGCGGGCAACGCGCCGCTGGAGGCGTTTATCGCTGCGGCAGACAAGATGGGCTGGGAGCACGGCACCGATCTGCTGGCGCTGATGGACGCCGCCGACGATCTGGTGCGCCCCCTGCAGGACAGGCCGGTACGGGTGGATCGCGAGACGCTGGCGCTGGGCTACGCGGGGGTCTACTCCAGCTTCCTGCGCCACAGCGAAGCGGCGGCCGGGCGCTACGGCCTGAGCACGGTGGATATTCTGGTGGAGCTGGGCAAACGCCGGATGGTCGGCGGCCAGGAGGATATGATCGTCGACGTGGCGCTGGATCTGCTCGGGCACAGTAAATAAAACGCGCGCGGCCGGCAGCGTACCGGCCGCCGTTCCTCTGTTCCGACCGTCCGGATTTTGCAAAGGTACCCTATGACTTCAACCACCTCTGGAAACAACCTGCGCCTGATAGTCACTATCGGGCTTTGCTTTATGGTCGCCCTGATGGAGGGCCTCGATTTGCAGGCTGCCGGGATCGCCGCCGTCGGCATGGCGCAGGCTTTCTCTCTCGACAAAATGCAGATGGGCTGGATCTTCAGCGCCGGGATCCTCGGCCTGCTGCCGGGAGCGATGGCGGGCGGCGTGCTGGCGGACCGGGTCGGCCGCAAGCGCGTGCTGACCGCCTCGGTGCTGCTGTTTGGCCTCTTCTCCGTAGTGACCGCCCTGGCGTGGAACTACCCTACCCTGCTGCTGGCCCGGCTGATGACCGGCGTCGGGCTGGGGGCGGCGCTGCCCAACCTGATCGCCCTCACCGCCGAAGCCGCCGGGCCGCGCCTGCGCGGAACGGCGGTGAGCCTGATGTACTGCGGGGTGCCCATCGGCGCGGCGCTGGCGGCGGCGCTGGGCTTTTTCGGTCTCGCCCGGGCATGGCAGACCGTCTTCTGGGTCGGCGGCATCGTGCCGCTGCTGCTGGTGCCCGCCCTGCTGCGCTGGCTGCCGGAGTCGCAGGCCTTCAGCGCCAGCAGAAAGGCCGCGCCGCTGCGGGCGCTGCTGGCGCCGGAGAGCGCGGCGGCGACCCTGCTGCTGTGGCTGAGCTACTTCTTTACCCTGCTGGTGGTCTATATGCTAATTAACTGGCTGCCGATGCTGCTGGTAGACCAGGGCTTCAGCGCCAGCGAGGCGGCAGGGGTGATGTTCGTCCTGCAGTTCGGCGCCGCCAGCGGCACGCTGCTGCTCGGCGCGCTGATGGACAGGCTCAGCCCGCTGGCCATGTCGGTGCTGATCTACACCGGGATGCTGGCCTCGCTGCTGGCGCTGGGCAGCGCCAGCTCGCTGAGCGGGATGCTGGTTTCCGGCTTCGTCGCCGGGTTGTTCGCCACCGGCGGGCAGAGCGTCCTCTACGCGCTGGCGCCGCAGTTCTATCGCACGGAAATTCGCGCCACCGGCGTCGGTACGGCGGTGGCCGTTGGCAGGCTGGGGGCGATGACCGGCCCGCTGCTGGCGGGAAAAATGCTGGCGCTGGGCACCGGCACCGTTGGCGTGATGGCCGCCTCGGCGCCGGGCATTCTGCTGGCGGGAGCCGCGGTCTTCTGGCTGATGGGTCGGCAGAAAAATACCGCTATTGCCTGAGGCTTGCGGCAGAGGGAGGGCCGGACGCCCTCCCACTCGTCGATCAGGAGTAATACTCCGGCGCCTTTTTAAATCCGGCCCAGGCGTCGGGATCGTGTCCCGTCACCACAATTGCATCGCTGCGCTCCGCCACGGCGCGCAGCTTCTGCACCGAGCGCACCGAATCCACCGCCGAAGCGAGAAAGCCCGGCAGCGCCCTCTCCTCCCAGTGATCGACCGTGTAGGCGGCATCCACTGTTAACAGCAGGGGCCTGCTGTTGGGCAGACGGACCAGGAAAGACTGGTGCCCCGGCGAATGGCCCGGCGAAAAAATGGTGGTCAGAGTACCGTCGCCGTAGACGTCGTAAAAATCGTCCTCAACGCCGTTGAGAAACTGCCATTTCAGCCCGGGGCGGTCAAAGTCCTTACGGATATAACCTCCGGCGGCGAACCAGTCCGGCGTGAAGGCATACTCGTACTCCACACGCTGCACCAGGTGCCGGGCATTGGGGAAGCGGCCGATGGCCCCGGTATGATCGAGATGCAGGTGCGACTGGACGACGTATTTTACATCACCCGGATCGATCCCCAGCGCTTTGATCTGATCGACACAGCCCTGATCCTCCGCCAGCACCGGCCAGTAAACGTCGCAGATGCCGCCCCAGTAGCCGCGCGGATCGGTCGCCACTTCAATTGCGTTGCCGCCGTCGATAATGGTGTGGCCCTCTGGATGGGTGATGAGGAAGAAAGGCACCGGGATCTCGTAGTCGGCGCCGCCGCCCTGGTTCATTTTGATATTGTGCACCTTGCACTTGAGGGTGCCTGACTGGAGCATGTAGAGGCGAATATCATTCATACGGAACATCCTTCTGCAGTTGGCGGGATAGGCGCGGTCAGAACGCGGCCTGATAAAGCCTGAGCGCGGCCTGTTCATCGACATCGATCGGATTGTTCATCAGCAGCCGGGTCTGAAGCATGGCATCGGCGGCAAGCCGAGGCAGGCTATCCTCCGTCACCTGCACATCGCGAAGCCGGCGCGGTGCCCCGCTTTGCTCCATCAAATCGACCATAAACTGCACGAAAGCGTTAGCGCGCTCGCCGACATCGCCGCCGCCGGCAATGCCTACGACGTCGGCAAGCTCAGCGTACAGCGGCGCCGCCGCGCTGGCGTTGTAGCGCAGCACCGGTTCAAGCATCAGCGCGTTGGAGAGGCCGTGGGGGATGTGGTAGTGCCCGCCGAGCGGATAGGCCAGGGCGTGAACGGCCGCCACGGGCGAGTTGGCAAAGGCCTGACCGGCCAGCGTCGCGCCGAGCAGCATCGCCTCGCGCGCGCTGCGATCGGCGCCGCTGCGGCAGGCGGCGACCAGGTTGGCCGACAGCAGCCGGAGCGCCTCGCGGGCCAGCGCGTCTGACAGCGGATTCTTCTTGTGTTTACTGGTGTAGGCTTCAATCGCGTGGACCATCGCGTCAATGCCGGTGGCGGCAGTATGCAGCGGCGGCAGCCCGACGGTAAGTTCGGCATCCAGCAGAACAAAATCGGCGTACAGTTGCGGAGCCACAACGCCCATTTTGGTGGTCTCGCCGGTGGTAATGATGGAGATATTGGTGACCTCGGAGCCGGTCCCGGCGGTGGTCGGGATCAGCACCAGCGGCAGGCGCGAACCGGTGACCTTGCCGATGCCGTACATCTCCGACAGCGGCTGGCTGCCCGCCGCCAGCACGGCCGCCAGCTTGGCGATGTCCAGCGACGAACCGCCGCCGAGGCCGATGATAATATCGGCACCCGCGTCGGCGGCTACCCCGGCGCAGGCGTGGACAATCTGCTCCGGCGGATCGGCCACCACGCTGTCGAACACCGTGACGCGAAAGCCCGAGCCCTCCAGCGAGGCGAGGACCGGCGCAATCAGCCCGGCGCTGACCAGCCCCTTATCCGTAATCAACAGCGCGCTGCGGGCGGAGAACCTCGCGGCAAGGCTCTCGCCCAGCGCGCGTGCGCCGCCCCACTGAACGGCTATGGAGGCTACCGTGCGAAACTCAAAGGGATTCATGCTCATCGTCGCTCCTGCTGGCTATGTTAATAAAATGTGATTAACAAGCGTAGCAAGCGGCGCGGGAATAAAAGGCGATCGATACCGCAAAGGGCGTGCGGAGATGCGGAGATGCGGAGAAGGAAAGGTAAAACGGCCTCATTGCGAGGCCGGAGTCTGTAGTCCGTTAACCGAACAGCTTCGCCAGCAGACGCTGCAGGAAGCCGGTCGGCGCTTCTTTGCTGTCGGCGTCGCGCGCTGCCTGAGCCGGATCGTTGGCGGCTTCTGCGGCAACGGCCCTAGCGGCCCGGGTGCCCGCCAGCGCGGCAATAGCCGCCTTCGCTTTTTCAACCGACTGCGCGGCGTGGTCGCTCATCGCCAGGCCTTCGGCCAGCACGACTTCCACATCCTTCACGCCGATAAAGCCGAGGAACAGCTTCAGGTAAGGAGTCACGAAGTCGTTGGCGCTGCCCTCGTAAATGCCGCCGCGGCTGCTGACGATAATCGCCTTTTTACCGGTCACCAGGCCTTCAGCGCCCGCTTCGGTGTAGCGGAACGTTTCGCCGGCGCGGGCGATCAGGTCGATATAGGTTTTCAGCTGGGTAGAAATATTGAAGTTATACATCGGCGCGGCGATCACCAGAATATCGTGGCTCTTCAGCTCGGCAATCAGGGTATCGGACAGTGCGCGAATGCCCTTCTGACGCTCGTTGGCATCATCGCCTGCGCCAAACCCGCCAACGATCTCGCCGTCCAGCACCGGCAGCGGCTCGGCGGCCAGGTCACGCACGGTGATCTTGTCGGAGGGATGGGTTTTCCGCCACTCGGCGGTAAGGTAGTCGGCCAGTTTGCTGGACTGGGAAAAGTCCCCGAGGATGCTGGATTTTAGAACGAGAATGCGTGACATAAGAGCCCCTGTAAGCGTAAAAAATGTATTCGGCGTTTAATGCGCTTATCGTGGGTGGAAACGTCGTTAAAAGACAGCGAAAATGTTCGTTAGTAGTGTTCAATTAATTTGAATGTACGCCGGTTTTATTATGCATCACCTCTTTTAGAATCCTCCTCGCAAAACGGTAATAAACCATGCGGGAAATAATGTTTTAGCTCACCCATTTTAATAAAGTCTGCCGATACATCACCGCAGGATATCGGTATGAATCGGTACAATGTTTCAGGGAATGAGGGGCTATATCAGCCGAATAGTGGCAGGCAAGTTCTGGCAAATAAACTCGATATCAGCGATCCTGACGATATCGATAGCGCAGAGCTTTTCTTACTCGAACAACTTTATATCTCTGTTTTCGAACAGCAGTTTCCGTCAGGCTCCCTCACCGTAGAGATGCTCAAACGCTGGCATCGACGTTGGTTGGGCAACATCTATCCGTGGGCCGGGAAGGAACGCTCCGTTAATATCAGCAAAGAGGGTTTTATGTTTGCCCCGGCAGTTCAAATAACAAAACTGCTCCATGAGTTTGAGTTGCGCTGTCTGAACCGCTATACGCCCTGTACTGGCATGAATAAGGCGCAATTAATTGAAGCCATTGCAGTCACCCACGTTGAGCTGATACTGATTCATCCATTCAGGGAGGGAAACGGCCGCTTATCGCGCTTGTTAGCAGACGTTATGGCGGTCCAGGGCGGTTCTCAACCACTGGATTATTACGTCTGGGAACAGCATAAACCACGCTATATTTCGGCGATTCATAAGGGCGTGTCAATGAACTACGAGCCAATGGAGCAGCTGGTTAGCGCTGCTTTAAGACATGATTAAGCCAGACGAAGGTGAGCGAACTTTTTTCGCGCGACGGCAAGTGAAGCCTCAACCCGAGCAACAGACTGCCCCGTCTCAACTGCAGTTGATGTTGTGACGGCACGCACGATCTCAATGCGGGAAGGCTTCGCGCGGTCCGCGTGTGTTTTGTTACTACGGCTCATGGCAACCTCCAGCAGTCAAGTTAGGCTTGCGGTGAGTATACCTGAAATCGGCTGGTCTGGTTAATCTCCTGCTGCCGTAACGGTAATAAAAGAAAATGCGCTAGCGTGAAAAGCGGCCGTTTCCGCCCGTGGAACCCCGCCCCAATTCATGCGACAATACGGCTAATTTTTCGCAGGCGAAAAGCCGGAATTGTATTGCAATTCAATGAAATGGATATCCTGATTCCATGACGACACTTGATAATTTCGACGCCCACACCCCAATGATGCAGCAGTACCTCAAACTCAAAGCGCAGCATCCGGAAATCCTGCTGTTTTACCGCATGGGCGACTTCTACGAGCTGTTTTATGACGACGCTAAACGCGCGTCGCAGCTGCTCGATATCTCCCTGACCAAGCGCGGCGCCTCCGCCGGGGAGCCGATTCCGATGGCGGGCGTGCCGCATCACGCGGTGGAGAACTATCTGGCGAAGCTGGTTAACCTCGGCGAGTCGGTGGCTATCTGCGAACAGATTGGCGATCCGGCCACCAGCAAGGGGCCGGTAGAGCGCAAGGTGGTGCGCATCGTCACGCCGGGCACCATCAGCGACGAGGCGCTGCTGCAGGAGCGCCAGGACAACCTGCTGGCGGCCATCTGGCAGGACAGTAAAGGTTTCGGTTTCGCGACGCTCGATATCAGCTCCGGGCGCTTTCGCCTGAGCGAGCCGGCGGACCGCGAGACGATGGCCGCCGAACTGCAGCGCACCAATCCGGCGGAGCTGCTGTACGCGGAAGACTTCGCCGAAATGGCGCTGATCGAGGGCCGCCGCGGCCTGCGCCGCCGCCCGCTGTGGGAGTTTGAAATCGACACCGCCCGCCAGCAGCTCAATTTGCAGTTCGGCACCCGCGATCTGGTGGGCTTCGGCGTGGAAAACGCGCCGCGCGGCCTGTGTGCGGCGGGCTGCCTGCTGCAGTACGTGAAGGATACCCAGCGCACCTCGCTGCCGCACATCCGCTCGATTACCATGGAACGGCAGCAGGACAGCATCATCATGGACGCCGCCACCCGCCGCAATCTGGAGATCACCCAGAACCTGGCCGGCGGCGTGGAGAACACGCTGGCGTCGGTGCTCGACAGCACCGTCACGCCGATGGGCAGCCGGATGCTCAAGCGCTGGCTGCATATGCCGGTGCGCGACACCGCCGTGCTGGCCGGGCGCCAGCAGACCATCGGCGCCCTGCAGGATCGCTATAGCGAGCTGCAGCCGGTGCTGCGCCAGGTGGGCGATCTTGAGCGTATTCTGGCCCGCCTGGCGCTGCGCACCGCGCGTCCGCGCGATCTGGCCCGCATGCGCCACGCCTTTCAGCAGCTGCCGGAGCTGCGGGCGCAGCTGGCGGACGTTGACTGCGCCCCGGTGCAGGCGCTGCGCGACACGATGGGCGAGTTTAGCGAGCTGCGCGAGCTGCTGGAGCGGGCGGTGATTGAAACCCCGCCGGTGCTGGTGCGCGACGGCGGGGTTATCGCCCCCGGCTACAATGAGGAGCTGGACGAGTGGCGCGCGCTGGCGGACGGCGCCACCGACTATCTGGATAAGCTGGAGATTCGCGAACGCGAACGCCTGGGACTGGACACGCTGAAAGTCGGCTATAACGCGGTGCACGGCTACTACATCCAGATCAGCCGCGGCCAGAGCCACCTGGCGCCGATTAATTATGTCCGCCGCCAGACGCTGAAAAACGCCGAGCGCTACATTATTCCGGAGCTGAAAGAGTACGAAGACAAAGTGCTCACCTCGAAAGGCAAGGCGCTGGCGCTGGAGAAGCAGCTCTACGATCAGCTGTTCGACCTGCTGCTGCCGCACCTGGCCGAGCTGCAGCAGAGCGCCGCCGCGCTGGCGGAGCTGGACGTGCTGGTCAACCTCGCCGAGCGGGCCTACACCCTCAACTACGTCTGCCCGACCTTCAGCGATAAGCCGGGCATCCGCATTACCGAGGGCCGCCATCCGGTGGTGGAGCAGGTGCTGCACGAACCGTTTATCGCCAACCCGCTGAACCTGTCGCCGCAGCGGCGGATGCTGATCATCACCGGCCCGAATATGGGCGGTAAGAGTACCTATATGCGCCAGACGGCGCTGATCGCCCTGCTGGCCTACATCGGCAGCTACGTGCCGGCGCAGAAGGCGGAGCTGGGGCCGATTGACCGCATCTTTACCCGCGTCGGCGCGGCGGACGATCTGGCCTCCGGCCGTTCGACCTTTATGGTGGAGATGACCGAAACCGCCAACATTCTGCACAACGCTACCGAGAACAGCCTGGTGCTGATGGACGAAATCGGCCGCGGCACCTCAACCTACGACGGCCTGTCGCTGGCCTGGGCCTGCGCGGAGAACCTCTCCAACCGCATCAAGGCGCTGACCCTGTTTGCCACCCACTACTTCGAGCTGACCCAGCTGCCTGAGAAAATGGAGGGCGTGGCCAACGTCCACCTCGACGCGCTGGAGCACGGGGACACCATCGCCTTTATGCACAGCGTGCAGGACGGCGCGGCGAGCAAGAGCTACGGTCTGGCCGTGGCGGCGCTGGCCGGGGTGCCGAAAGAGGTGATCAAGCGGGCGCGGCAGAAGCTGCGCGAGCTGGAGAGCCTGTCGCCCAACGCGGCGGCAACGGCCATTGACGGCACGCAGATGTCGCTGCTGGCAGCGCCGGAAGAGACGTCGCCGGCGGTAGAGGCGCTGGAAAATCTCGATCCGGATTCGCTGACCCCGCGCCAGGCGCTGGAGTGGATCTACCGGCTGAAGAGCCTGGTGTAAGGCTGCGGTTTTTGCCCGGCGGCGCTGCGCTTGCCGGGCCTGGGCGCGTAGAGTCAATGCGCAGAAGCCGGGCATCGCCCGGCTTCTTTTTTAACGCTTATCTTCTGCCAGCAGCGGCGGCACGGTCGGCACCTGCGGGGCGTTATCAATATCCGCCAGGGTCATGCGAAACGCCTCCGGATAGTGCTCGCGGCTGGTGCGGCGCAGCGGCTCGGTATTGCGCCAGGTATAGAGGCAGTGCTGGCACTGGTAGACAATCCAGACGTCTTTCACCGGCGATGTCGCCATTACCTCAATGTGCTCATCGGCACAGCGTGGACAAATCATCATCTTCTCCTTATTTACGCGCGGCCAGCATGGCGGTGAGTTTTTCCGCCCAGGCTTTGGTTTCGGGCAGATCCTGTACCGGCTGGCTGTAGTGGCCGCGGGTATCCGGCGCCACCGGCGTCGTGGCGTCAATAATCAGCTTATCGGTAATGCCCGCCGGGCTGGAGCCGGGGTCCAGCTCCAGCACCGACATATTCGGCAGCTGCACCAGGTCGCCCGCCGGATTGACCTTCGACGACAGGGCCCACATCACCTGCGGCAGGTTAAACGGATCGACGTCCTCATCGACCATAATCACCATCTTGACGTAGCCGAGTCCGTGGGGCGTGGTCATCGCCCGCAGGCCTACCGCGCGGGCGAAGCCGCCGTAGCGCTTTTTGGTGGAGATGATCGCCAGCAGGCCGTGGGTGTACATAGCGTTAACCGCCTGCACTTCCGGAAACTCGGCCTTCAGCTGCTGGTAGAGCGGTACGCAGGTGGCCGGGCCCATCAGATAGTCGATTTCGGTCCACGGCATACCGAGGTACAGCGATTCAAAGATAGGCTTCGTGCGGTACGACACTTTGTCGATGCGCACCACGGTCATGTTGCGCCCGCCGGAGTAGTGGCCGGTGAACTCGCCGAACGGGCCTTCGATTTCGCGCCTGCGCCCTTCTATTACACCTTCGAGGATAACTTCTGAGCCCCAGGGCACGTCGAAGCCGGTCAGCGGCGCGGTGGCGATCGGGTACGGGCTTTCCCGCAGCGCGCCCGCCATCTCGTATTCGGACTGATCGTACTTCAGCGGCGTGGCGCCCATCAGGGTGATAATCGGATCGTTGCCGAGGGTAATGGCGATCGGCAGATCTTCGCCGCGCTCTTCGGCTTTATGCAGGTGCAGGGCAATGTCGTGCATCGGCACCGGCTGCAGGCCGAGCTTGCGCTTACCTTTGACCTCCATGCGGTAGATGCCGACGTTCTGCTTGCCGAAGTGGTCCGGGTCAAGCGGATCGCGGGAGACGACGCAGGCCTTGTCGAGGTAGAAGCCGCCGTCGCCGTCGTTGAGGCGAAACAGCGGCAGGATATCGAACAGGTTGATATCGTCCGCATCCACGCTATTCTGCGCCCAGGGCGGATTATCGCGGCGCTCCGGCGCCACCGGGAAGTTGTCCCAGCGGCGGATAAACTCATCGATCTGCTTTTTCACCGGCGTATTGGGCGGCAGGCCCAGCGAAATGGCGTGGTTCTGCCAGGAGCCGATGGTGTTCATCGCCACCCGGGCGTCGGTAAAGCCGCGAATATTATCAAACCACAATGCGGGCGCGCCGTCGCCGATGCGCCCGGTGGCGTTAGCAGCGGCGGCCAGATCCGGCTCGGCGTTCACCGCTTCCGAAATCCTCAGCAGCTGGCCCTGCTCCTCGAGCCCCTGCAGAAAACTGCGTAAATCATCAAAAGCCATGTTACTCCTCCTGTGAATGGCGCGATGCGGCCTGCAGCCCCTGCCAGCGTCGGGCGAGCGGATTCTGCAAACCAAACTGATCCATAACGCGGGTCACAATGTGCTGCGTTACGTCGTCAATGGTTTCCGGATGGTTGTAGTAGGCGGGCATGGGCGGCACCATCGCCACGCCCATGCGCGAAAGCGCCAGCATATTTTCAAGATGAATAGTGCTGAGCGGCATTTCGCGCGGGACCAGCACCAGCCTGCGCCCCTCTTTCAGCACCACGTCTGCCGCCCGGCCGACCAGGCCGTCGGCGTAACCGGCGCGAATGCCCGCCAGCGTTTTCATGCTGCAGGGGATAACTATCATGCCGTCGGTGTGAAAAGAGCCGGAGGAGATGGTCGCGCCCTGGTCGCCCGCGCTGTGGCAGACGTCGGCCAGCGCCGCGACGTCGCGAACGCTGTAAGCCGTTTCCAGCTCAAGGGTGGCTTTCGCCCACTTCGACATCACCAGATGGGTCTCCACTTTTCCTGTTTCGCGCAGCGCCTTCAGCAGCGCCACGCCGAGCGGCGCGCCGGTGGCGCCGGTCATTCCGACAATTAATCTCATGCCTCACCTCAAAATTGTTCGTGTACGAACTTTGTATTTAAACTACGCCCAATTGCGGGTACTGGCAATCTTGTTCGTACACGATCACACTAACTGTTAAAACAGTTCGCATTAACCAATGGGCAAGAAGCGGCTATCATGGTCCGCTACATCTTTTCCCGGAGCGGGGCATGGAACTCAGACAGGAAACTTTTCACCGGCTGCGCCAGCTTTTTCAGCAGCACACCGCGCGCTGGCAGCAGGCGCTGCCGGATTTAACCAAGCCGCAGTACGCGGTGATGCGTTCGGTGGCAGAAGCGCCGGGCATCGAGCAGGTCGCCCTCACCGAAGCGGCGGTAAGCACCAAGGCGACGCTGGCCGAGATGCTGAGCCGCATGGAGGCCCGCGGGCTTTTGTACAGGGAGCAGGATCCGGCGGATAGGCGCCGCCGCTTCGTGTTTCTGACCGCGGAGGGCGAAACCCTGCTCGCGCTGTGTCAGCCGGTGGGCGACCGCGTTGATGAGGCGTTTCTGGGCCGCCTGACGGCGGAGGAGCAGGCGCAGTTCTCGCGGCTGATCGACAAGATGCTGGACGCAGAATAAAAAAAGGCCGATCGCGAAGGATCGGCCTTTTTGTTAAAGAGTGTTATCGCTTATTCACGGAACAGCGCTTCAATGCTGAGTCCTTGCCCCTGCAGAATTTCACGCAGGCGGCGCAGGCCCTCAACCTGGATCTGGCGCACGCGCTCGCGGGTCAGGCCAATTTCACGGCCGACGTCCTCAAGCGTTGCCGCTTCGTAGCCCAGCAGGCCAAAGCGGCGGGCCAGCACTTCACGCTGTTTAGCGTTAAGTTCGAACAGCCACTTGACGATGCTCTGCTTCATGTCATCGTCCTGAGTGGTGTCTTCCGGGCCGTTGTCTTTCTCATCGGCCAGAATGTCCAGCAGCGCTTTTTCTGAATCACCGCCCAGCGGGGTATCCACTGAGGTGATGCGTTCATTGAGGCGCAGCATGCGGCTGACGTCATCGACCGGTTTATCCAGCTGCTCTGCGATCTCCTCCGCACTCGGCTCATGATCGAGCTTGTGGGAGAGTTCGCGAGCGGTACGCAGATAGACGTTCAGCTCTTTAACAATGTGGATCGGCAGACGAATGGTACGGGTTTGGTTCATGATTGCCCGTTCAATGGTCTGACGAATCCACCATGTTGCATACGTAGAGAAGCGGAAACCCCGTTCCGGGTCGAACTTCTCAACCGCGCGAATCAGTCCCAGATTGCCCTCTTCAATCAGATCCAGCAGTGCCAGACCACGATTGCTGTAGCGACGGGCAATTTTTACCACCAAGCGCAGGTTACTTTCGATCATCCTGCGACGGGAGGCCACGTCGCCACGCAGTGCGCGACGTGCAAAGTAGACTTCTTCTTCTGCGGTAAGCAGTGGAGAGTATCCAATCTCACCAAGGTAAAGCTGAGTCGCATCAAGGACACGCTGAGTGACACCTTGTGATAGCAGCTCTTCTTCGGCTAAATCGTTATCACTGGGTTCCTCTTCGACCAGGGCTTTCTCATCGAAAACCTCTACTCCATTCTCATCAAACTCCGCGTCTTCGTTTAGATCCTGAACTTTCAGCGTATTCTGACTCATATAAGGTGGCTCCTACCCGTGATCCCTGGACGAAACCCACCTGAGGTGCGTTTCGTCATATTATCGCTGCGGTAAATATTGCAGCGGGTTGACGGATTTCCCCTTGTAACGAATTTCAAAATGCAAGCGTGTAGAACTGGTGCCGGTGCTACCCATGGTAGCTATTTTCTGCCCCGCCGTGACCTCTTGTTGCTCCCGGACCAGCATCGTGTCGTTATGGGCGTAGGCACTCAGGTAATCATCATTATGTTTGATGATAATAAGGTTACCGTAACCGCGCAGCGCGTTACCGGCATAGACGACGCGTCCTGATGCGGTCGCGACGATAGCCTGTCCTTTACTGCCTGCGATATCGATGCCTTTATTACCGCCATCGGCGCCGCTAAAGCTGTCGATAATTTTGCCGCTCGTCGGCCAGCGCCATGAGGAGATCGGCGAACTGGTAGACGTGCTGCTTGCAGTTGGTTGGGTTGTGCTGGCGGATGGGGCCGTAACGGGCGCTGTGACCGGGGCCGCAGGCTTATTGTTGGGCAACATCTTGTTAGCACTTTGTTCACCTGAATCTTCAGAATACGTAATTGTTGGTTGAGAAGCAACCACCGGATAGGATTTTTCTACCTGTCTGGACGAAGATGTTGGTGCCGCGCTGGCCCTGGCGCTGGCCTGGGCAACGGCGTTATCACCGGTGATCGGCTGGCCGGAAGCGTTGCCTACCTGCAGCGTCTGGCCGACCGTCAGGCCGTACGGTTCGGGGATATTGTTACGCTGGGCCAGATCGCGGAAATCGTTGCCGGTCACCCACGCAATGTAGAACAGCGTATCGCCGCGCTTAACGGTATAGGTACTGCCGGTATAGCTGCCCTTCGGAATGTCGCCATATTTACGGTTATAGACAATGCGGCCGTTGACCGTTTCGACGGGCTGAGACGGCGGCTGCGTCTGGACTTGCGGCGCTGTCCGCTGCGGCTGAATTTGCTGCTGCGGCTGAACCGGAACCGGCTGACTCTGCGGGGCAGAAGCGCCCATCTTCGGCGGCGGCGTGATCATCATACCGGAGTTGGTGCCGGACGATGCGCTGCCGCCCACGGAGCTAACCGGGGCAGGCGCGTTGTTGGATGAGGAGCATCCTGCCAGCCAGAGTGAAACCAGTGATAAGGCCGCCAGGCGGCTAACGGTGAATGTCGGGCTTCCCGCGCTCATTTATCCCCCAGGAATAGGTTAGTGACTTACAGACCGCGCAACGCGACAGCGAGAGTACACAAGATGGCGATTACCCTACGCCAATCATCGCGTTGAAATAAACAGGAAAAATCCTGTATTACGCCAGTTCGCCTTTTACCAGCGGCACAAAGCGAACTGCTTCTACGGTATCAATAGTGAATTCTGTTCCCCGCCGGCGCACGCGCTTAAGGAACTGGTGCTCGTCGCCGACGGGTAAGACCATCACGCCGCCGTCGTCCAGCTGCGCAACCAGCGCCGCCGGGATCTCCTGCGGCGCGGCGGTAACAATAATGGCATCAAACGGCGCTCTTGCCTTCCATCCCTGCCAGCCATCGCCGTGTCGAGTTGAAACATTATGTAAATCAAGCTGCTTAAGCCTGCGGCGGGCGTGCCACTGCAGACTCTTGATGCGCTCGACGGAGCAGACGTGGTGCACGAGATGGGCGAGGATTGCCGTCTGGTAGCCGGAGCCGGTGCCTATCTCCAGCACGCGCGATCCCGGGGTCAGGGCCAGCAGTTCGGTCATCCGCGCCACCATGTAGGGCTGAGAGATAGTCTGGCCCTGGCCTATCGGCAGGGCCACGTTCTCCCAGGCCTTATGCTCAAACGCTTCGTCGATAAACTTCTCGCGCGGCACCGCGGCAATCGCTGCCAGCACCCGCTCATCGCTGATGCCCTGACTGCGAAGGAGGTTGAGCAGCGTCTGAACGCGTTGGCTTACCATTTCGCGCCGACCTCCGCGCGTTCAAGCCAGTCGGATACCACCTCCCGGGCGCTGTGGGCGGTAAGATCGACGTGCAGCGGGGTAACGGAGACGTAGCCTTCGTCAACGGCGGCAAAGTCGGTATCCGGGCCGGCGTCGCACTTTTCGCCCGGCGGCCCAATCCAGTAGAGGGTATTGCCGCGCGGATCCTGCTGCGGGATAACCTTGTCCGCCGGATGGCGGCTGCCGCAGCGGGTGACGCGGATGCCTTTGATCTCAGAGAGCGGCAGATCCGGCACGTTGATATTGAGGATGCGCCCGGTGCGCAGCGGCTCTCTGGCGAGCGCGCGCAGGATAGTGCAGGTGACGGCGGCGGCGGTGTCGTAGTGCTGATGGCCGTTGAGCGAGACGGCAACGGCCGGGAAGCCGAGGTGGCGCCCCTCCATGGCTGCCGCCACGGTGCCGGAATAGATAACGTCGTCCCCGAGATTCGGCCCGGCGTTGATGCCGGAAACGACCACGTCGGGGCGCGGGCGCATCAGCGTGTTAACGCCGAGAAAGACGCAGTCGGTAGGCGTTCCCATCTGCACGGCGATATCGCCATTGTCAAAGGCCACGGTGCGCAGCGACGACTCAAGGGTCAGCGAATTGGATGCGCCGCTGCGGTTACGATCGGGTGCAACAACCTGAACCTCGGCGAACTCCCGCAAGGCCCTTGCCAGGGTCTGGATCCCCGGCGCGTGGATCCCGTCATCGTTACTCAGCAATATTCGCATAGTCACCCGTTGTAGTGATTAGTTCCCTGACGACGCTGGTGGCAAAGCTGCCCGCCGGCAGCCAGAACTTCACTTCGGCGGTGGCGTCGTCCCACCACTGCCAGCTGAGCTGCTGCGGGTAGAGCAGCATCGCCCGGCGCGCGGCCTCCACTTTTTCGCGCACCAGCAGCGACTGCAGCAGGGTTTCGTCAGCCAGCACCTGCTGCTCGAAGGCCTGCGCCGCGCGCTGGCTTCCCCAGTCGCCGCTGCCCGGCAGCGGGGCGGTGACCATCAGATCGCGGTCATCGACGCGGACCTGCAGGCCAGGCATCTCTTCTTCGGTGGCCACAAACCAGCTGCCGCGCCCCGCTAATTGTAGCGCATCGCCGTCAACAACTTGATTAAAGTCCGGTTTTTTTAGCCGCTCGCTGACCACCTGATTAAACAACGCGCTGCGGGCCGCCGACAACCAGAAACTGCGTTTATTGCGATCGCGTACCGGCCCGCCGCTTTCCGCCCAGCGCAGAGCGCCGCTGAGGTTGCTGCCGCCGATGCCGAAGCGCTGGGCGCCGAAGTAATTAGGCACGCCGTTTTCCGCCACGGCCTGCAGGCGGGCCTCAACGTCGGCGCGGCGGGAGATATCGCGCAGGATAAGCGTAAAGGTATTGCCCTTCAGCGCCCCCAGGCGCAGCTTGCGCTTATGGCGGGCGAATTCCAGCACCTCGCAGCCCTCAAGCTGGAATTTGCCCATCTCCGGCATCTCTTTGCCGGGCAGGCGCGCGCACAGCCACTGTTCGGTGACCGCGTGCTTGTCTTTTTGCCCGGCGAAGCTGACTTCGCGGGCAGGCACTTTCAGGAACTTCGCCAGCGCATCGGCCACGAAGCGGGTGTTGCAGCCGCGCTTGCGGATGCGCACCAGCAGATGCTCGCCCTCGCCGTCCGGCGCAAAGCCTAAATCCTCCACCACCAGAAAGTCTTCCGGGCTCGCCTTGAGCTGCCCCTCGCTTTCCGGCCTGCCGTGCAGGTAAGTTAGCTGGTCAAAGGCGATCATGACTGCGCCTTGTGCAGCAGCGCCACCGCCTCGCAGGCAATGCCTTCTCCGCGCCCGGTAAAGCCGAGCTTCTCGGTGGTGGTGGCTTTGACGTTAACGTCATCCATATGGCAGCCGAGATCTTCGGCGATAAATACCCGCATCTGCGGAATGTGCGGCAGCATCTTCGGCGCCTGGGCGATGAGAGTGACGTCGACGTTGCCGAGGGTATAGCCCTTCTCCTGAATACGCCGCCAGGCCTCGCGCAGCAGGGCGCGGCTGTCGGCGCCCTTGAAGGCCGGATCGGTATCCGGGAACAGCTTGCCGATATCGCCCAGCGCCGCCGCGCCCAGCAGGGCATCGGTCAGGGCGTGTAGCGCTACGTCGCCGTCGGAGTGGGCCAGCAGCCCCTTGTCAAAAGGAATGCGCACACCGCCAATAATGATCGGGCCCTCGCCGCCGAAGGCGTGTACGTCAAAACCGTGTCCAATTCGCATTATGCCTGCTCCTGATGTCCGATACGGGTAAGGTAAAATTCCGCGAGCCGCAGGTCTTCCGGGCGGGTGACTTTAATATTATCGGCCCGGCCCGGCACCAGCTGCGGATGATAACCGCAGTACTCCAGCGCCGAGGCTTCGTCGGTGATGACGGCACCTTCATTGAGCGCCCTGTTCAGGCAGTCAAAGAGCAGCTCGCGGGGAAAAAATTGCGGGGTCAGCGCGTGCCAGAGGTCAACGCGCTCGACGGTATGGGCGATCGCCTCTTTGCCGGGCTCCGCGCGCTTCATAGTATCGCGCACCGGCGCGGCGAGAATGCCGCCAACCCGGCTGATTTCACTCAGAGTCAGCAGCCTGTCGAGGTCATCGCGGTGCAGGCAGGGGCGCGCGGCGTCGTGTACCAGCACCCAGTCGGCGTCGCCCGCGGCGCGCAGGCCCGCCATCACCGAGTCGGCGCGTTCGCTGCCGCCGTCAACGACGGTGATCTGCGGATGCTGCGCCAGCGGCAGCGCGGCAAAGCGCGCGTCTCCCGGCGAGATGGCGATAATAACCCGCGCAACGCGCGGATGCGCCAGCAGCGCGCCGACGGCATGTTCGAGAATCGTTTTGTTACCGATTGAGAGGTACTGCTTGGGGCATTCCGTCTGCATGCGGCGGCCGGCTCCAGCGGCCGGCACCACGGCGCAAACGCCCGGAAAAGTGGCTGCCATGTAATAATCCTGGGCCCGTCTGTTTATCGAGTATTTTGTCCCGCGCCTGGGCCCTGATTGCGTTTCGAAGCGTCGGGAACCAGGCGGTAGAAGGTTTCGCCCGGGCGGGTCATGCTGAGTTCGTTGCGCGCGCGCTCTTCGATAGCCTCCTGGCCACCGTTAAGGTCGTCAATTTCCGCAAACAGCTGATCGTTGCGCGCCTTGAGTTTGGCGTTGGTCGCCTGCTGGGCCGTCACGTCATCATTGACGCGGCGGTAGTCATGCAGACCGTTCTTACCAAACCAGAGCGAATACTGCAGCCAGACCAGTAAAGCCAGCAGCAGCAGCGTAAGTTTACCCATCCTGCCCCCTGAAAAACGGCATCATCATCCCGTAACCTGCCGGCGAACGCAGTCCGGCGTGCGGACGACGCCGCATATCGCCGGGAATGTACCACATTTTGTAGCTTGAGTTGTACGTCTCATTGCAATCCGTTGGCGTCTTTCGCGGCGCTTATCCCAGCAGCCACAAAAAAAGCACTCCGAACATCACCATCACGGCAAGCAGCGTCGCCACGATGCTGTAGGGGAGCCGGCCGTTAAGCAGCGAGTGCAGCGCGACGCCAATGACCACCGAAACGGGCAGTAGCGCGAGGAAGAAAGGCCAGGTATAGAGGAAAAACAGCAGGGTGTTTCTACCGTACAGCAAGAACGGAAGCCCCAGGGCCATCAGCCACGCCGCAAACCCCACGGCGGCACCGGAAAGGGACCAGATGGTCTCTTCCGAGTCCGATGCCATAGGGTTTGAGCGGGCAATCGTCATATTCTGGGTATTACGCATATCCAATCCTGTTTACTGACGGGCCGGCAAAACCGGCCCGGTCTCAGGATCTGATAATATCGTTCTGCCTCAGGAGGTCTAATAATTGGTTAACCAAATTTGTTACCAATTGTTCACCCTCCAGGTGGATCTCAGCCGCTTCCGGCGCCTCGTAGACCGAGTCTATGCCGGTGAAGTTGCGCAGTTCGCCGGCCCTCGCTTTCTTGTACAGCCCTTTCGGATCGCGGGCTTCACACACCTCTAAAGGCGTATCCACAAACACTTCAAAGAAGCGCCCTGCCCCGAGCCTGTCGCGCACCATCTGCCGCTCGGCCCGGTGGGGTGAGATAAAGGCGGTCAGCACCACCAGCCCGGCTTCCACCATCAGGCTGGCGACTTCGCCAACGCGGCGAATATTTTCCTTACGATCGGCATCGCTGAAGCCCAGGTCGCTGCACAGGCCGTGGCGCACGTTGTCGCCGTCCAGCAGATAGGTGCTGACGCCGAGCTTGTGCAGCGCCTCCTCCAGCGCCCCCGCGACCGTCGATTTACCCGACCCCGAGAGGCCGGTAAACCACAGCACCACGCCGCGATGGCCGTGGAGCTGCTCCCGCTGTTCGCGGGTGACCGGATGCGGGTGCCAGACCACGTTCTCGTCGTGGGCGGCCATTACTGGCCTCCCAGCAGATCGCGCGCGCCCCAGTGCGGGAAGTGCTTGCGTACCAGCGCGTTAAGCTCCAGCTCAAAGGCGCTGAAGTTGCCGCTACCGGCAACCGCTCCGGCCTTAGGCTCGCGCACCATGCCCGCGCCGACGGTAACGTTGCTCAGGCGGTCGATAAAGATCATCCCGCCGGTGACCGGGTTGTTCTGATAGCTGTCGAGCGCCAGCGGCTCATCAAAGGTCAGCTCCACCAGCCCGATGCCGTTCAGCGGCAGGCTATCGACCTCGCGGTGGGTCAGGTTGTTGATATCCACCTGATACGCGATGCTGTCCACCCGTGCGCGAGTCTTTTTACCGGCAATCTTGATCTCGTAGCTCTGGCCCGGCTGCAGCGGCAGTTCGGCCATCCACACCACGTCAACGCTGGCGCGCTGTACGGCGGGCAGATTCTGATCGGCGTCGAGCAGCAGATCGCCGCGGCTGATGTCGATTTCGTCCTTCAGCACCAGGGTAACGGCCTCGCCGGCGGCGGCCTCCTGCAGATCGCCGTCAAAGGTGACGATCCGCGCCACGCTGGACTCAACGCCGGACGGCAGCACCTTCAGGCGCTGGCCGACCTTCACCGTGCCGGAGGCCACGGTGCCGGAAAAACCGCGAAAGTCGAGGTTCGGGCGGTTAACGTACTGTACCGGGAAGCGTAGCGGCTGTTCGTCAACCACGCGATGGATCTCCACGGTCTCCAGCACTTCCAGCAGCGTCGGGCCGCTGTACCACGGCATGTTCGTGCTCTGAGTCGCGACATTATCGCCCTCCAGCGCCGACAGTGGGACAAAGCGGATATCCAGGTCGCCCGGCAGCTGTTCGGCGAAGGTCAGATAGGCTTCGCGGATCTCGTTAAAGCGTTCTTCGCTGTACTCCATCAGGTCCATTTTATTGACCGCCACGACCAGGTGCTTAATGCCCAGCAGGGTGGAGATAAAGCTGTGGCGGCGGGTCTGATCGAGCACGCCCTTGCGGGCATCCATCAGCAGGATCGCCAGGTCGCAGGTGGAGGCGCCGGTGGCCATGTTGCGGGTGTACTGCTCGTGGCCGGGGGTGTCGGCAATAATGAATTTACGCTTTTCGGTAGAGAAGTAGCGGTAGGCCACGTCGATGGTGATGCCCTGCTCGCGCTCCGCCTGCAGGCCGTCCACCAGCAGGGCCAGATCCAGTTTTTCGCCCTGGGTGCCGTGACGCTTGCTGTCATTGTGCAGCGAGGAGAGCTGATCTTCATAAATCTGGCGGGTATCGTGCAGCAGGCGGCCGATCAGGGTGCTTTTGCCGTCATCGACGCTGCCGCAGGTCAGAAAGCGCAGCAGGCTTTTATGCTGCTGGGCGTGCAGGTAGGCTTCGACGCCGCCTTCGTTGGCAATCTGTTGTGCAATAGTGGTGTTCATGGCGGCTCCTTAGAAATAACCCTGGCGTTTCTTCAGCTCCATCGAGCCTGCCTGGTCGCGGTCAATCACGCGGCCCTGACGTTCGCTGGTGGTCGAGACCAGCATCTCTTCGATGATCTCCGGCAGGGTCTGCGCTTCGGACTCCACCGCGCCGGTCAGCGGCCAGCAGCCGAGAGTGCGGAAGCGCACCATGCGGTTTTCGATCTTCTCGCCCGGCTGCAGATCGATGCGGTCATCGTCGATCATCATCAGCATACCGTCGCGCTCCAGCACCGGGCGCTCCGCCGCCAGGTACAGCGGAACGATCTCGATATTTTCGAGGAAGATGTACTGCCAGATATCCAGCTCGGTCCAGTTGGAAAGCGGGAAGACGCGGATGCTTTCGCCTTTGTTAATCTGGCCGTTGTAGTTGTGCCACAGCTCCGGGCGCTGGTTTTTCGGGTCCCAGCGGTGGAAGCGGTCGCGGAAGGAGTAGATGCGCTCTTTAGCGCGGGACTTCTCCTCGTCGCGGCGCGCGCCGCCGAACGCGGCGTCAAAGCCGTACTTGTTCAGCGCCTGCTTCAGCCCTTCGGTTTTCATGATATCGGTGTGCTTGGCGCTGCCGTGAACGAACGGGTTGATGCCCATCGCCACGCCTTCCGGGTTTTGATGCACCAGCAGCTCGATACCGTACTCTTTAGCGGTGCGGTCGCGGAACTCGTACATCTCGCGGAACTTCCAGCCGGTATCGACGTGCAGCAGCGGGAACGGCAGCGTGCCCGGATAGAACGCCTTACGCGCCAGGTGCAGCATGACGCTGGAGTCCTTACCGATGGAGTACATCATCACCGGATTGGAAAATTCAGCGGCCACTTCGCGGATGATGTGGATGCTCTCCGCCTCCAGCTGCCGCAGGTGAGTCAGTCGTTTTTGGTCCATAACCGTTCCTTAAGCCATATTTACCAGTTCGGAGCGTACGCTCTCTGGATGTTGTGTTTTGTTAAACCAGGCGAGGCTCTGGTGCAGCTGCACCACTTCACCGATGACCAGCAGCGCCGGCATCGGGGCGTCTTTCGCCAGGTCTTCTAACTGTTGTAAGGTGCCCGCGATCACCTGCTGATCGGCGCGGGTGCCGCGGCTTATCACCGCCACCGGGGTGCGGGCATCGCGACCGTGGGCCATCAGCTGGCGGCTGATGTCGCCCGCCTTGAGGGTACCCATGTAGATAGCCAGGGTCTGGCGGCTCTGCGCCAGCTGAGCCCAGTCGAACGGCGCGCTGTCGGCCTTATAGTGGCCGGTCACGAAGGTTACGCTCTGGGCGTGGTCGCGGTGGGTCAGCGGAATGCCGGCGTAGGCGGTAGCACCCGCCGCGGCGGTAATGCCCGGCACCACCTGAAACGGAATGCCCGCCTCGGCCGCCGCCTGCAGCTCTTCGCCGCCGCGGCCAAAAATAAACGGATCGCCGCCTTTGAGGCGGACCACGGTTTTGCCTTCGCGGGCGGCGTCGACCAGCAGGCGGTTGGTCTTCTGCTGCGCCACGCTGTCGGACCCCGCGCGCTTGCCGACGCAGATCATCTCCGCGTCGCGGCGCACCAGGTCGCGCACCGCGTCGCTCACCAGATGGTCGTAAAACACCACATCGGCCTGCTGAATCATCTGCAGCCCGCGCAGGGTCAGGAGGCCGGCATCGCCGGGACCGGCGCCGACCAGCACAATTTCGCCGACCGGACGTTCGGGCCGGGCCAGCTCCTGCGCCAGCGCGTCTTCAGCGGCGGCTTCATTTCCGGCAGCCATCAGCCCGGCAAAAGGACCGGTCAGCGCCCGCTCCCAGAAGCGGCGGCGCTGGGCGACGGTGGTCAGGCGGCCTTTGATGCGCTCGCGCCACTCCCCGGCGGTCTGCGCCATCCGTCCGAGGCCCGCGGGCAGCAGCGCCTCCAGCTTTTCGCGCAGCAGACGCGCCAGCACGGGCGCGGTGCCGCCGGAGGAGATAGCCACCAGTATCGGCGAGCGATCAACGATCGAGGGGAAGATAAAGGTGCACAGCGGCCTGTCGTCGACGACATTCACCAGCCGCTGCCGCGCTTCGGCGGCGGCGTGAACCCGGCGGTTGAGAACCGGATCGTCGGTAGCCGCAATCACTAAAAAGATGCGGTCGAGCTGCGCCTCATCAAACGCCTGCGCCAGCCATTCTACCTGCTGGTTCTCAACCAGCTCCCGCAGATCGGGCGACAGCGCCTGCGCGACAATTAGCACTCTGGCGCCGGCCCGGCGCAGCAGCGATATTTTGCGGGCGGCAACGTCGCCGCCGCCGATCACCAGCACCGGACGGCCCTTCAGGGCGGCAAACAGAGGCAAATAATCCACAGCGTTACAACTCTTTCACATTAAGCATAGGGGGGACTATAGGGGGAGGCCGAAGGCAAATGAAATTACGAAATGGAATGAGTAGTTCCGCAAAGGAATAACACACCGGCAAAGCAAAGATCAAAATGTGCTTAAGCCGCAGAATTCCCGCATTTTCAGAGCGATTGAAATTGTGCGAGCGGGCGCACAGTCTCATACTAGCGCAGCGTATTTTTTTGCCCAGATTTAAGGATATCCCTATGTTCGCCCCCCTGTGCCGCCGCCTCTTCTGCCTGGCGCTCGGCGCATGCATCTCTGCACCCTCGTTCGCCGCGCCCACCGGCAGCTTCGCCAGCGAGCAGGCTCGCCATATCGCCACCTATTTTCCCGGCCGCATGACCGGTACGCCGGCCGAGATGCTGACGGCGGACTATCTGCGCCAGCAGTTTGCCGCGATGGGCTACGAGAGCGATATCCGCACCTTTAACAGCCGCTATATCTACACCGACCGCAACCATCGCCAGAGCTGGCGTAAAGTCACGGGCAGCACGGTGATTGCCGCCCGGGAAGGCTCAGATCCTCAGCAGATCGTGGTCATGGCGCATCTTGATACCTATGCTCCGCTCAGCGATGAGGACAGCGCCCATAACCTCGGCGGCCTGACGCTGCAGGGCATCGACGACAACGCCCTCGGCGTCGGCGTGATGCTGGAGCTGGCGGAGAAGCTCCGGGACGTCCCGATCCGCTACGGCATCCGCTTTATCGCCACCAGCGGCGAGGAGCAGGGCCGCCTGGGCGCCAAAAACCTGCTGGAGCGCATGACGCCGGAACAGCGTAAAAATACCCTGCTGGTGATCAACCTCGACAACCTGGCCGTGGGCGACAGGCTTTATTTCAATAGCGGCAAAAACACCCCCGAGGCCGTGCGCAAGCTGACCCGCGACCGGGCGCTGACTCTCGCCCACCGCTGGGGCGTTCCGGCGGCCTCCAACCCCGGCCTTAACGCCGCCTATCCCAAAGGCACCGCCTGCTGTAGCGACGCCGACGTTTTCGACAGCGCCGGCATCCCGGTGCTGTCCGTCGAGGCCACCAACTGGTCGCTGGGCAAGAAAGACGGCTACCAGCAGCGGGTCAAGTCCCGCACCTTCCCCGAGGGCACCAGCTGGCATGACCCGCGCCTTGATAATCAGCAGTACCTCGACAGAGCGCTGCCGGGTCGCATCGACCTGCGCGGACGCGAAGTGGTCAACGTGATGCTGCCGCTGGTGAAGGAGCTGGCAGGAACGGCGAAAGGCGCCAATGGGAATAAGAAGGTGGGGAAATAAGGGAACAGGGAATTGTTTATTGCTGATGCTGCGGAGGAGAGCGCATTGTCAGCTATTGCGGCACGGTTAGGTTGGTTTTGTTTCCGTAAGTACGGGGGAACACGCTGGAACTGAGCCAGAACCGTCTGGTCGTACGCGGTTTATCCCCGCTGGCGCGGGGAACACGGACCAGCAGGTCCGCCAGCTGCTGGTCAATCCGGTTTATCCCCGCTGGCGCGGGGAACACCAGCGCATCGGCATAAACGAGCAGGTCGAAAGCGGTTTATCCCCGCTGGCGCGGGGAACACTTTCCTGCTGCCGTACGCCGCAGGGCCGCCAGCGGTTTATCCCCGCTGGCGCGGGGAACACAGGAGGGCTGAGCTATGCGTTTACATAACGTGCGGTTTATCCCCGCTGGCGCGGGGAACACAAAATGCAGAGTTCATCAGCTTTTCCTGCTCGCGGTTTATCCCCGCTGGCGCGGGGAACACAAAGGTTAATCGAAGATAGTGGTGAACGGTTCCGGTTTATCCCCGCTGGCGCGGGGAACACGGCGCCAGTACACCCTCAACCAACTCAAAGAACGGTTTATCCCCGCTGGCGCGGGGAACACGAGAATGCCCGGATAAGATTCAGAGGGGTAGCCGGTTTATCCCCGCTGGCGCGGGGAACACCCGTGCTGGACATTGGGGGGATCATCACCCGACGGTTTATCCCCGCTGGCGCGGGGAACACTGACGAAATACCAGGAGGCAGCAATCAAGGCGCGGTTTATCCCCGCTGGCGCGGGGAACACGTGGTGAGTGCGGCGTACAGGTATTCCTCCATCGGTTTATCCCCGCTGGCGCGGGGAACACGAGCGGCAGCTCTGTCTGGATGGTTTATGAATCGGTTTATCCCCGCTGGCGCGGGGAACACATTGATAAAGTTCTCCCCGTCGAAACGACACACGGTTTATCCCCGCTGGCGCGGGGAACACGTCCGGGATTCAAGGGCCGTATCATCGGAAATCGGTTTATCCCCGCTGGCGCGGGGAACACGAAAATACTGTTTTATGGGTCCGTCATAAGGACGGTTTATCCCCGCTGGCGCGGGGAACACCCGGGGGAAATCAGGCAGCTCGATGCCGCGCTCGGTTTATCCCCGCTGGCGCGGGGAACACGATGGCCCGCCAGTCGGCATTGCCGGCAGCGTCGGTTTATCCCCGCTGGCGCGGGGAACACAACACCGCCACCCAAAAAGCGGCTAACGATGGCGGTTTATCCCCGCTGGCGCGGGGAACACCCACGCTGCGCCCGCTGTAACGGTGGAACTCGCGGTTTATCCCCGCTGGCGCGGGGAACACAATCATTCCAGGTCCTCGTCGGTTGCCGTTTGCGGTTTATCCCCGCTGGCGCGGGGAACACACGAAGAATAACCGCGACTCGCAGATCATCATCGGTTTATCCCCGCTGGCGCGGGGAACACTCTAAATACAACCAACTGTTTTAAATCAGCTTTTTCAATGCACAAAATTCTACCAACATAAAACAAACAATTCCCCATTATTAAAGAGCTAATAACCTACTGATTATTATCAGGAAGAAACGAAACCAGCCTCAGTCCATCTAAATCTACCGGCACTCTTCTGTTTTCGCCCCAGGTCTGAAACTCAAAACCCGACTCCGAGTTGGTGGCCCACGCCATAACGACATTGCCCTCTTCGGCGAAGGCGGTGATTTGCTGCCAAATCATCTCGCGTATTCGCGCGGAGGTATCGCCGACGTAGACGCCCGCCCGTACCTCAAGCAGCCAGATAGCCAGTCTGCCGCGCAGGCGGGGCGGCACGTTTTCGGTAACAACCATCAGCATCGCCATGCTTACGAACTCCTGTGACCAGCATCGCCGAACGAGACCGGAGGGGGGATCGCAATCGGCTGCGCGTCGGCGGGCGGCTCGGGCGGAGAGATCTCTCCGGCCGCCAGCACCTCTTCAATCAGCGGAATGAGTTTCGCCAGCGTCTTGCCGCTGCGGAAGATATCCCGGCAGGCAATTCTGACTTCGCGGTCAGGCTCAGCGGGCCGGCGCCGCGCAATTTCAAAGGCTTTGGGCACGACGGTGTCGAACTTGATGATATCGGCAATATCGTAAACAAAAGAGAGCGGCTTGCCGGTATGCACGAAGCCAATAGCGGGCGCATAGCCCGCCGCGAGGACAGCCGCTTCAGTCACGCCGTACAGGCAGGCGGTTGCGGCGCTGATGCACTGATTGACGGTATCGCCCTTCTCCCAGTCTTTGGGATCGTAGCGGCGGCCGTGCCACTTAACGCCGTACTCTTTCGCCAGCAGGGCGTAGGTGGCCCTGACGCGGCTTCCTTCGATACCGCGAAGCTGATCGACCGATCGCCGCGCCGGGGCGGGTTCGCCGAAGCGCAGTTCGAACATTTTGCGCACCACCTTCAGGCGCAGATCGTCATCCAGCGCCAGCTTTGCCTGATAGAGCAGCTTGTCCGAGCGGGCGCCGCCGGGTTGGCCGGAGGCGTACAGGCGCACGCCCGCTTCGCCAACCCACACCAGCAGTGTCCCGACCGTTGCCGCCAGCCGGATCGCAGCGTGAGAGACGCGGGTGCCCGGCTCCAGCATAATGCAGGCTACGGATCCCACCGGGATATGCGTCCGCACGCCGGTTTTATCGATCAGGACAAAGGCGCCGTCGATCACGTCGATCTGCCCGTACTGGAGAAAGATCATCGAAACGCGATCCTTCAGCGGGATTGGGTTCAGCGGCAGCCAGGCCATCAGCGCCTCCTTTTCACCATCAATAGCCCGCAGCCCAGAGCCTTGCTTTTACCCAGCCCGCAATAGAGCGCGGAGGTAAACGCCTGCGGATCGGTGACGCGCAGGGTGCCGGCAAAATCAACGCTGCTGAAAACAATCGGTTTGTCCTCTGCTGTGCGAGTAAGGCGGTGCTGGGTATAGGCAACAATGGTCGCTGTCGCCAATAGATCCTGCTGTTCGTCTTCCTCACCGGCCCACTCAAACAGCAGATCAGGCGCCTGTGCGACAAGTTCAAAGCCGTGCTTCTCTCCCTGCGCCTCAAGCCAGCGCCGGGCAGCAGCCTCCTGTAAGGCACTCCAGCGCTCCCGCGGGATCTCCTGTCTTTTAGCCTGATACCGCGCGTCCATCATGACATCGCTGCGTTTACCGCCCCGCGTCACCACCGGGTTGGCCCGCAGCTGAAAATCAAGCATCGCGCCGCTGGCGAGTTGCGGCGTGTAGGGGCGGGTTTCAATACAGAACAGATTATGCTGCGCCAGAGGCGGCACAGAGGAGAGGACAAAAAAGCCTCCGCCTTGCTCCTGGCGAAACAGAAACTGACGCTTATCCTGCTCCGGGAAAAGCTGCCACAGCCACTGGTGGCTGGCATAGGCCGCGTTCTCCTGCCATTTTTCCAGCATGGCAGGGCGAAGCGCGTCAAACTGAAGTTGGATCCGTGACAGGTACATTATTCCCTCCCCCGCAGCGGCCCGCCAAAGCGGGTGTAGCTGCCGAACTGCCAGCGGCGTCTGCTGAGCGGCTGATTGTTGCTGTGCAGGGTTTGCTCCGGCACAAGGCTTGTTTCCTCAGCGTCATCCCAGTAGCAGTAGCCGCTTTCTTCGAGAAATCGATTCAGCTCCACCGGACGCAGCGTTTCTGCGGCGCGAAGTAATACCTGCTTCAAATCGCCCTCCAGCAGCTGCGGCATAAGCGGCAGCGCCAGCGGACAGGATTTCCTGCCAAGATAGAGCGAGAAATGCGGCTTGGTCAGCGCATCGCGCAGTTCGGCCAGCGTATGCGGGGCCCCGGACTTCGCCGATATGGCGACGTGCCAGTAGCCATCGCAGCGGTATTCGCGCTGGGAAATCAGCGTGCCGACCTCATCAGGGGCCAGAGTAAGTTCATCCCGGCGGGTGTAGTAATTGAGCTTTTTATTCTCACACGGCGCGCTCACGGTGTGATAATCCCGCAGCCAGCGCGCTTTTTCAGAGAGGACGTGAACCGCAGTGTGGTAAGCCTCGTTAAACGCCGCTAGCCGTGACTCTTCCTCCCGGCGAATGCCTACCGCTGCGGCGAGCAGCCCGAGCAGCGCCGAGCGGGTCGGCATCGGCGCAGAGTGGCGAATTTCGCCAACCGCCTCCTCTCCCCACGACGCCAGCGGCGAATAGAGCTGAAATACCAGATATTCCTTCATCGCATGTCCTTACTGGCCGACGAAAGTCAGCAGCGCGTCCAGAGATCCTCTGCTCTCCGGCACGCTGAATGCGCACTGGTCATCGGCACATTTACCGTAAACTTTTTCAAAGCTGTCGCGCTGCGCTTCCAGGCGCTGAATGGCGGTCTCAATCTGCCCTTCGCCGCGCACCGGCGTAAAGAACGCCGCCGCCAGCGAGCGGGGCTGCTGCTGGCCGATTTCCGCCAGCGCGTAGGAGGCGTAGGCGCGGGAGGCGAAGCTGTTCTGCTTGCCGGTTGGCGCAACCGTGAGCGAGGCTTTGGTCAGGGCAACAATGGCGCGCTTCGCCAGCGCTTCATCGCCGCCGAGGTTTTCCACCAGCAGGTCGCGGTTAATGCACAGATAGGTGTAGAACAGCGCCGAGGCAAAGCCCTGCTCGCCCATGTGCGCAGAGCCTGCATCCTGCTCTTTATTGTTGAGGTCATCGACGGCGGTGAAGAAGTCGGACTCCACGGTCACGGCGCTGACGCCCAGCGCGTGGGAAACCTGGCAGGCCGCCTCAACGTTGAATTCCGGGGATGACGCCAGCATGCGGCCAAACATGGCGATATCGACCGACTGCTGATCTTTGCGCAGCAGCTTCAGTTCTTCATCGTTAGGCTCGCGATCGTCCGCGATCAGTGTTGCCACCAGCGATTCGATCAGCGCTATCTCGTGATTGCTGATGTGAACCAGCTGTTCTGTTTCCAGATTCTTTTTGGGATCCGTGGGCTTTTTGTCGCTTTTTAATTTGCCGAACTGGCTGGCAATTTTCTCAGCCGCACTTTTTGCTTTTTTATCACTGATACCGGCTGCCACCATCGGATCAAAAACGTAATCACGCCCGATGCGCTGGGTGCGCTTACCGGTATTTTCACCGAGCTGCTCGTAAAAGGCTTCCGAGACGCGCCAGGCACGCTTGAGGCTTTGGGAGGAGACGCGCAGGCGATCCACGCCGCCCATAATGGCGGTTTTAGGTCTTCCGGAGTCGTCGCGGTTGAGGTTTGCCGGTGCGTAAGCGGTCAGAAAGTGAAGCTGAATAAAAGTGGTCATGGTGAATTCCTTTTAAATAACGGATTAGCGCAGAGTTGAGAGATATTCATTGGTCCAGCGAACGGGATGGCGGGCGAAGGGATCGGCCGGTTCGGGCCGGTGCGCTTCGCGCGCCTCCCACTCCCGCATCCAGATAAACAGGCTGTCTGCCAGGGACAGCACGTTGCATCCCTCCTTGCTGCGGATCCTGACGGCCTGAATCAGCAGGCGGCAAAAGTCATCCGGCGTGCGGGCATTCAGCAAACGCTCAAAGCGCAGTTTAGAAACGCACGGTGTCGCATCGTTCAGCTTCTCCCCCAGCTGGGCGGCAAAGCTATGCCTGGTATTATTGGTTTTGATATGCGCGGCCACGCAGGCAAAAAGCGAAAGCGCCATTTTATCAATGGATTTGAGTTCAATCACTGCCGCCAGTCGGCGACACAGATCGTTGTAGGCCTCGCACAGCATCGCCCCGTAAGGCGGCTCCGCGCGCCTGAGCTCCGCCCGCCAGGCGCGGCCGTTGATTATGGTATTGTTGTTCGTCACGTTGCGCTCAGACAGCATCTCACACCAGTCAGATAGCGCCTTCTCGCATTCAGGTTTATTCAGATAGATTAAGGCGTCCGTTTTACTGCTTATCATGCTGCGTTTCCTTTTCTTCCTCGGCGCGCAGCAGCCACTCCTTGCGCGTCTTGAGTTTACGGTAGTCGCCGTCCAGCTGCTGACGGGCAGCAAGCTGGCGCATCAACACTTTTTCATCGCCTTCAGTGCTGTTCAGGATGCTGCGATCGAAGACGTTAACAATATAATGATGAAGGGCCCTGCTCCACTGGCGGCAAGCGGCCCGCGCCTCGGGCGCCTGCAACAAAGGATCGTCAGCCAGACGGTGAATTAAGCGGAGAAAAAGATGCTCAGTCTCCTGCCAGAAGGCAACCTCCGTCATGCTGAAATCGGCCTTTGCTTCCGAGGGAGCGTCAAACATGGCGCTTTTCAGCGCTTTCTTCAGGCAGAAGAGGGCATCAGAGGCCAGACCAATAGCCCTGGAAGCAAGTGCGGTAAAGCGATCAGGCTCTTCAGTGGTGATCAGCGGCACCCGGTGCTGATACCAGCAGCGCGCTTTGGCGTTATCCATATCGTAGGCAAAACACCACAGGCGGTTACCGCGCAGGCTTCTGGCTTCGCGCACTACTTTCGCAGGCTGCATGCTGTAGAAGTTATCCTCATTCTCCAGCAGCAGGCTTAGCCAGTCCTTATAGCCCAGCCCGCCCGGCTGTCCCTTGAGCGCCAGCCAGGGCGCGGAGGGATCTTTTTTGACTTTTCGATACGGTGAGAGCGGATGCAGCCAGCTGTCGTACTGCACGCCGTAGTTTTTGCCGCGCATTTGCGTCAGCAGCGCGTCACTGTGCTCGCCGCAAAGGTCGCAGCGCCCTGCTCGCGTGGCGGCGAAATCCAGCTCGATGCGGCGCGGCATCCCCCAGTACGCCTGCAGGGGATGAGCATTTTCCGGGGTAACACTTTTTCCCGCTTTCTCGCTGGTCACGGTTGGCGCAAGCCAGGGGAAAATCAGAGGATATTTCGAGGGTTCCGGCAGGCTGTCACACGTTACGTTGAGCCAGAGCTTTTTCCACAGCGGCACGCTGCCTTCGTTCTCCGGGACAATCAGCGTGGTCATCGGCCCGCCGCCGCGCATCCCGACGCGATAGCCCGCGCCGCCCGCCGGAGAGTTAGTCTGTACGGTATACAGCGCCATTACGGCGCAGTGCGGGCAGATGCCCTCCACGCTGCCGCGCTTCACGAAGTGGTCTTTGTTGAGCTTGAGGGTATTGCCGCCCGGCGCGTCAATCAGCAGCCCGCTGATGGAACCGCTGTCGCTGTCGAGTGCGTCAAAACTTTGCAGGAACGACGGCTTCTGCGGACCAAACCGCAGCGCGGTTGAGATGGCGCTCAGCCCCTTCTCCCACTGCCCGTCGGCAAAACCTTTCTTCCAGACGCGCTTCCAGTCGCTCTCATCCTCCGGCGGCACCGCACACTGCATAACGCCGATCAGCATCTGCCAGGCGGCGCCCTGAAAATCCGACCGCGGCCAGGCGAGGTCGATGACGGTGTCGTCTATCAGTTCCGAGAGAGAGATCTTCGTTTTCTTACCGGAGGAGAGCGTGACCGGAAGCCACTTCTCCGAAATCAAATCCATTCTGCTGACTCCTTTATGGCTTGAGAGATCTTCGTTTTCTTACCGGAGGAGAGCGTGACCGGAAGCCACTTCTCCGAAATCAAATCCATTCTGCTGACTCCTTTATGGCTTGATAGCTGGCCCCGAAGGGCCAGTTCTGCATTACGAACGTTTAAGCAAAGAGAGTAAAAATGCAAAAAGCATGATCATCTCGGCCTGATTGATGACAAAAGAAACGGTCAATATCTGATCCTTTACGTTGATTACAGACCAGACATCCAGCTAGAATGCAGTTTCTGACGCCGCCCGAGTTCTGGATGTCCTTTAGCAAGAGACTCCTTTACAAGGGCTACCTGCTAAAAAACATCCTATCTCCCTACAGAAAGATAATCAATAAGTAGCTAAGCAAATTTCTAACTAACATTTATTCACCTTCTCTTTTAAGCAAATATTGTCATTTGAAAAATTGTTGTTAGAGTTTCCGCTTCCTCACATTTGTGGGGATGAACCTTAGCTAAGCATGTTTCTAACCACTTTCCCCGCGCCAGCGGGGATAACCTACTCACCCACCAACCCAAACCGCCTGCTGTAATACTCCGCCTCACCGTCCGGGGATACCAGCACCACCTGCGCAACCGGCCTGTGCTGCTGCTTGCGAAACTGCGCCAGCTGCTCGTCGTCCGGCTGTACAAATGTGGCTTTGCGCTTATCCCACCAGCCTTTGCGCAGCGAAATCCGGCTTCTCTCCCAGCGGAAATCGCCCCCGCTGACGATGGGGTGAAGCTCGCCCTGCTCATCGCGCCAGGCCAGATACACGTCGATACTCTCCTCGCCGAGGCGGGTAGAGAACTCCCGCTCCTCGTCCCACATAAAATCACTGGCGGTCCGGCTGTAGCCCTTATTGCGGTCGAGCAGGTTTTGTGAAGCCACAGAGCGCACCGCCAGAGTTTTGGCGTATGCGTTATCGGAGACGGTTTGTAATCCTTCAGGTGCTTCTATGGTCTGTTCATAAACGCCGTCCACCAGCGCTCTGGCCCCTTCCGGCATGCGGATTTCTCCGATCTCGCGCAGCAGCGCCTGGGTACGCCACAGCGCGCCGTGGTCCGGATAGACATACTGCGTTCCCCCCAGTGCGGCGGCAAAGTGGTCTGCCGCCATATCGTCACGCCACTCGGGGGCGAGGACGTAAAGCACTGGCGCAGGCCGCTCGTCATCGCCGCGTCCTTTGAAGTTGCCTTCCGCATCGCGGATATGGCGCTGCAAGCGCCCGGCACGCTGGATAAGCAGGTCTACCGGCGCAAGGTCGGAAATCATGTAATCGAAATCGAGATCTAAAGATTGTTCGACAACCTGGGTGGCAATCAGCACTTTTCCCCGCCGCGCTTCTGACGGTGCCTCTTTCCCGAACCAGCTGAGGGTGTTGTCCTCGATGGTCATCCGATCGGCAAACGCAAACCGGCTGTGGAACAGCAGCATATCGTCTTCAGGAATGTCACCGGAATTGAGCAACTGCCGATAGCTTTCCAGCGCCTCATCGACGGTATTGCGGATCCAGCAGATGCACTGCCCGCCGGCAGCGGCCTGCTTAATCAGGGCTATCGCCTCGGCAGGCTGCGTCAGCCAGCGCACCTGCGAGGTGCGCTGCACTTCCGGTCGGGTGGCGAGCCTCTGCTCAGAGAGCCCGGCCGCGCTCAGGTGGCTGAGCAGAGGGTAATCCGACTGCTGGAGTGCGCTTGCGGCGTAACCGGCGCCGGCATTGAATGCCGCCAGCAGCTTCTCGCGCAGCGAAACGGGAAGCGTGGCGCTGAGCACCACGGCGCTGCCGCCCTGCGCGGCGTGAAAGCGCAGCAGCCCCTCCAGCAGGCAAGCCATATAGCCGTCGTAGGCGTGGACTTCGTCGAGCAGCAGCACTTTGTCGCGCATTCCGAGCAGGCGCAGGGACTGGTGGCGAAACGGCATCACCGCCATCAGCAGCTGGTCGAGCGTGCCGACGCCGATCTCCGCCAGCAGCGCTTTCTTACGCGAGTCGGCGTACCAGGCGTTGCACTGGCTGGTTGCTGTGGCCTCATCTCTGGCATAACCCTCGTTCGATCCGGCCATCGGCTGCCAGATAGAGTGGCGGAAGGCATCGGACATCTCGCGGGTGCTGTGGGCGAGCATCAGCGAGGGCGCGGAATCGGGGCTAAAGAGCTGCCGGTAGGCTTTCTGCAGACGCTGATACATGGCGTTGGCCGTCGCCATGCCCGGCAGACCAACATACAGCCCCTTGCCTTTTCCCGCCGACAGCAGGCGGTGCGCCAGTATCAGCGCCGCCTCTGTTTTCCCGGCGCCGGTAACGTCCTCCATGATGACGAGCTGCGGTCCCGGCGCGGTGATATCCAGCTCGCACGCCTTCTGCTGCAGCGGCGTCAGCGTATCAATAAACGGGAACAGGGTCTGATGGCCGGAGTAAGGGTTCAGTAATGAAGGCTGAGGGATGTTCGCCAGCGCCCGCTCTGCCTTTTCGCAGGCCAGCGGCCAGTAGTCAGCAAGCGGCATCGGAGTGTCTGAGAGGGGAAACAGAGTCTGGTCGGAACCAATCCAGTCGCAGAGCGTCATCACCCCGGCGAAGAGCCAGCTCTGATCGCGGATATGCCTGAGCCCTTCTTTATTGTCGTCCAGCCACGCATCGGGCAGTGAAAACGGGAACAGGATGCTGAGATCTTCGATAAAGCGCTGAGCGGCGGCCTTATCGCCCTGATAAAAAGCCTCGGAGGCTTTCCTGTTTCCTTCCTCTGGTGGAAGACCGTGATGGCCGGTACTCAGTGAAGCCCAGGCATTAAGCGCCAGGTCGTATTCATCGCGCATTTCGACATCAACATCAGGAATAAGCTGGCTATCTCCCTGCGTCCAGTCGGCAAAGAGCTCACGCCACAGATGCATACCCAGAGAATCGTGCCGCAAAGATGCGTGAATGCCCGTTACGGGAGGAACCAGCGGAGAGTCGGGAAAGCTGGCAAAGCGCTGAAAGCCGCGGGCGAATTTACCGATATCGTGAATGGAGAACAGCCAGGCAACCCAGTTCAGGGCATCCTGCCCCTCTATACCGCAAGCTGCCAGCCTGTCACGCAGACCAAAGCGGTTTGTTTCGGCCATCTTATATCCGCAGGCAGCGACATCGAGACAATGATAGGCCAGCAGGTGCCAGGCAGGCTCGTTTTCTACCGGCGGACGCCGCGTTTTACCCCAGTAGCGAAGATAGTCTGGATACCCGGCATACTCCATGTCGTTTTATACTCCTGATGAATGATGTTCAATCAAACGATATCTTCAATTGATACAGCGTTTTCTGACCGTTCGCCGTGATTTCGGACGCGATTTGTTCTTTTACCAGGATCCGCAGATTGGCCCTGGCCGTATTGTCGGCAATGCCGAGCGTATCCCTGACCTCTGCGACCGACCAGAGATTTTCGGGCTCGGTTGACCAGCGTCACCTGCCGCAGCGTCAGGCGTTTTAACGCTCCTGACTGGTAAAGCAGACAGTCTACTTTCGCCGAGCGGGCGGGGGTCTCCTCGACATGTTTTTACATCAACAAGGAGGTTCAACGATGCCCGCTGTTGAGTTGATAATTCGACGCATCCTGATTGCCGATAACGCCTTCGCGGCCATCCGCATTTTAGAGTGGATCCGGCAATTTTAGATAGTCAGCACGCGTACAAATACAGCCTGTCCTGTATCGCTGATGGCGTTTGCGTGATGCGCTATGACAATGAACGCAGTAAAGGAAACCATAAGCATTTCTGCAATCGCGAATTTCCGCTTAAGTCACCACGATTGACAACCTGATTGCCAATTTTTATGCCGATATTCCACAGCCCATCAAAGTACATGCGGGAACGCAAATCGGTGAAATCCTGGGCAAGCAGCAGGGTAATTTCCGGCTCCAGCAGGTACCTGGGATTGTTGGCCGACGGATGACGGGGTGGCGAACGGCCAGAGTGGTTTCAAAATCGATCCGGGGCGTTGCCAGGACGCACGGCAGCAGCCCGGCGCTGGACGGTTCTGTCATGCGCCCCGCTCCGATAATGTGAAAAGACACTGCCTTTTAAATAAGAGGAACTCTGAAATTTAAGTGACTTATTTTCCGAGTTGATACGACTACTCTTCGTTGGTTAAATACCTAAAATCATCATGTCGATTGCAGAAACCAGCTGATCGCGTAAATGTGACGCATCCATTACAGCCTCCTCTGCGTTAAGATTTTTTACATCTGTTGTCGTTATCATTGTCGCCAGCACGACATACTCAATCTGGTCGATTTCAATCACCGGTGTTAACGCTTTTACCTGCGAATTAGAATTATCTTTCTTAGTTAGCGGCATAACCAGGCGAGTATTGAGATGTGCTAGCATATCTGTCTGCACATCAATGAAATACGGGTATGCCTGTTTATTTCGGAATTTATTTTTATAAACTGCAAACTGTTTCACTAAATTACCCCGAAATTTTCATCATCGGAAAAAATACCCGTTTCTTCTACAAAGCCGTTTAACGCCTCGATGCCCGCGCGGTTTTCCTCGATCCAGCGTTCGCGCCTACGTGCTATGACGGCCATTTCCAGCGCATGGTTAGTTATCGCGGAAATGTTCAGATCGAGTTGTTTGGCTTCTTCAAGCAGTCCAGCATTTAAGTACAGGTTTGTACTCCGTTTTTTTTCGGCAACATTCGTTCTCATTACAACCTCCTGCGCATAGTTTATGTGCATAATCATAGCGCACAAACATGGAACAGCCAATGCTATCGGTTTATCCCCGCTAGCGCGGGGAACACCTCTGTTTGACTCATACCGATACGGTTTCTCTCGGTTTATCCCCGCTAGCGCGGGGAACACAGTTCAGGCGTGTCTTGAAAAATTCCCGGTAGCGGTTTATCCCCGCTAGCGCGGGGAACACCTTAAAAGCGAGGTTGAGTCTGGTAATGTAGACGGTTTATCCCCGCTAGCGCGGGGAACACAAGCGCGCGGGCAGCATCAGCGCCTGCAAATCCGGTTTATCCCCGCTGGCGCGGGGAACACATTGGGATAAGCAGCCAAATGCAGATTTTAACCGGTTTATCCCCGCTGGCGCGGGGAACACCAGTTATTATCTACCACGCCATTAACAACACGCGGTTTATCCCCGCTGGCGCGGGGAACACCAATCAGAGGGGAATGATTCAGGCCGCAGGATCGGTTTATCCCCGCTGGCGCGGGGAACACTCACGGTCATAAACAAAAAGACGCGGGTTGTACGGTTTATCCCCGCTGGCGCGGGGAACACGCTGGTCATTGCAGCACCACCTTATTTCCGTGCGGTTTATCCCCGCTGGCGCGGGGAACACGTTCATCTGCCTATGGCTGGCGAAATACTCCGCGGTTTATCCCCGCTGGCGCGGGGAACACCAGGAGGTGAAGTGATGCACACCATCGAAGAACGGTTTATCCCCGCTGGCGCGGGGAACACATTACCGGGGCACGCTCAATCCAGTGCCAATCCGGTTTATCCCCGCTGGCGCGGGGAACACACCCATACACTCCATCTATATCAATATTTCTGCGGTTTATCCCCGCTGGCGCGGGGAACACGTTGGACGCCTGGTGCAGGGTTATCTCCATTTCCGGTTTATCCCCGCTGGCGCGGGGAACACGACGTCCTGATAATGATAATCGGAACCAACGACGGTTTATCCCCGCTGGCGCGGGGAACACGCGGCCAAACAACTCACGAATAGGGTCGCCTAACGGTTTATCCCCGCTGGCGCGGGGAACACTACCAGATCGCGAATTTCGAGAACGGTAGAGCCGGTTTATCCCCGCTGGCGCGGGGAACACACTTCGACACAAACTTAAGAATTCAAACCTCGCGGTTTATCCCCGCTGGCGCGGGGAACACTGGCGCTAAGTGGTAATGCCGCATCGCTGGTGCGGTTTATCCCCGCTGGCGCGGGGAACACTTTCAGTTCGCTCAACCGAAAATGAGTATTGGCGGTTTATCCCCGCTGGCGCGGGGAACACATGACGTCAGGCAAGTCTCTCCTTGAGGCTGGCGGTTTATCCCCGCTGGCGCGGGGAACACGTAGTATTCCCTTTCCATGCAAACACGGCAGCCGGTTTATCCCCGCTGGCGCGGGGAACACCAAATGGAAAGGTCTTCACGTACGGCTGGGCGCGGTTTATCCCCGCTGACGCGGGGAACACTCCATGAATACCGGTTCATCAAAGTACACAATCGGTTTATCCCCGCTGGCGCGGGGAACACACCATCTCATGCACCAGTGTTGAAAGCGTGGCCGGTTTATCCCCGCTGGCGCGGGGAACACGCTAACTAAGTACCCAATTGTTAAAGGATGCACGGTTTATCCCCGCTGGCGCGGGGAACACTTCTCTGAGCATCAACCACGAATTTGAATTGGCGGTTTATCCCCGCTGGCGCGGGGAACACAATAATCCCGCTACTAAGCCCCTTTTCAGGGGCGGTTTATCCCCGCTGGCGCGGGGAACACCTTACCCGCATGGATTACCTGATAATCGAGATCGGTTTATCCCCGCTGGCGCGGGGAACACGTGAAACCGGGCGCGGCAGGTTGTCAACAGACGCGGTTTATCCCCGCTGGCGCGGGGAACACCTGAGTAAACTCTGGAGTTTCACCACCACGAGCGGTTTATCCCCGCTGGCGCGGGGAACACTGATAAGCAACAACCGAAGCCATGCTGTTTATCGGTTTATCCCCGCTGGCGCGGGGAACACGCCATCACCGTCTCTAGAACGGGATACGTATTCGGTTTATCCCCGCTGGCGCGGGGAACACCATATAGGCGTTGGCCTGCGGAACCTCTGGAGCGGTTTATCCCCGCTGGCGCGGGGAACACGGCTATTATTGTCAGTTTTTCAGGCGGGCGCACGGTTTATCCCCGCTGGCGCGGGGAACACCTATCAAGCGCCGGTTGCCGCGCTCACAGGGCCGGTTTATCCCCGCTGGCGCGGGGAACACTGTGTTTACTGGCTTCAGATCCCTGTCTGCATCGGTTTATCCCCGCTGGCGCGGGGAACACGGCTTATTAGCTTCCTCCTGTTGCGCCTGCAGCGGTTTATCCCCGCTGGCGCGGGGAACACGCCAGGATTACGGACCGCGCTCAATGCTGCCGCGGTTTATCCCCGCTGGCGCGGGGAACACAATGGGGAGGTCCCTTTGACGATCAGATACCGCGGTTTATCCCCGCTGGCGCGGGGAACACTCTAAAAGCAACCGTATGAATAATAATAGTTTTTTTTGAAAGAAAATATCTACCAACTTTTCCAGATTAGTAAAGAGCAGTAACTAATTGATTTTATTAGAGCGTTATAGGAAGTCTTTTACCTGGATCGCATTCTACGGAAAGTAGCCCATAAATATCCCGGGATAACGCTGAGGGAGCGCTCAGGAAGGTAAGACCCCGGCGTAAGGTATTAGCACAACTTTGTTCTGAAGATTTGACGTTCGGTAATAGCACCGCCAGGATCGGATGCCGTAACAAACTATCTCAATGATTAAAAATATTGAGATAGTTTGCGCCAGGTTGAGCCAGCCTCTGCCCTTACCCTTCGTGCAACCCGCACTCGCGCTTGAGTCCGAAGAAGCGCGTCTCCTCTTCCGCCATGCCCGGCTCCCACTTGCGGGTAGTGTGGGTATCGCCGACGGAGAGGTAGCCTTCGTCCCACAGCGGGTGGTACTTAAGGCCGTGCTTTTGCAGGTACTGGTAGACGGTGCGGTTATCCCAGTCGATGATCGGCAGGATTTTAAATACCCCGCGCTGAACGGCCAGCACCGGCAGGTTGGCGCGGCTGCCGGACTGCTCGCGGCGCAGGCCGGCGAACCAGGTCTGAGCCTTGAGTTCTTCCAGCGCGCGGTTCATCGGCTCGACTTTGTTGATCTCGTTGTACTTCTCTATGCCTTCAACGCCCTGCTCCCACAGCTTGCCGTAGCGCGCCTCCTGCCAGGCCGGGCTCTGCTCGGCGCGGTAGATTTTGAGGTTGAGCTTCAGCTTGTCGGTCAGTTCATCGATAAAGCGGTAGGTCTCCGGGAACAGGTAGCCGGTGTCGGTGAGGATCACCGGGATGTCCGGGCGCAGCTGATTGACCAGGTGCAGGCTTACCGCCGCCTGAATGCCGAAGCTCGACGAGAGCACGTATTCGCCCGGCAGGTTCTCCAGCGCCCAGGCTACGCGCTCCTCGGCGCTGAGCTTTTCCAGCCGGGCGTTGGTTTCGGCCAGCGCCAGAATGCGGTCAACTTTGGGTAGCGCGTTGAGAGCGTGCAGATCGAGTTGTGACATGATGACCTCGCAGGTTTATCCCCGCTTACGCGGGGAACGACAGTTATTCCCAGAAATCCCGCGCCGGGTCGAGCACCGGGCGGACGATGCCGGCGCGAACGGTGAAGTCGCCGAAGCCTTCACCGGCCTCGCGCTCTTTGGCCCAGCGGCCTACCAGTTCGTCCACATTGTCGAGAATTTCGGATTCAGTGATGTTCTCGCGGTACATACGCGGGATGCGCGTGCCCATGCGGTTGCCGCCGAGGTGCAGGTTGTAGCGGCCCGGCGCTTTGCCGACCAGGCCCAGCTCCGCCAGCAGCGCGCGGCCGCAGCCGTTCGGACAGCCGGTGACGCGCAGGACGATGTGCTCCTCGCCGACGCCGTGCTTGTCCATCACCGCCTCGACCTTATCGACAAACGATGGCAAGAAGCGCTCGGCCTCGGCCATCGCCAGCGGGCAGGTCGGGAAGGCGACGCAGGCCATCGAGTTTTCGCGCTGGGGTTTAACGGCGTTCATCAGGCCGTGATCGCGGGCAAGCTTCTCAATTGCTGCCTTCTGGCTCTCGGGCACGCCCGCGACGATCAGGTTCTGGTTGGCGGTCAGGCGGAAGTCGCCCTGATGGATCTTCGCGATCTCCAGCAGGCCGGTTTTCAGCGGACGCCCCGGATAGTCGAGGATACGGCCGTTTTCAATAAACAGCGTCAGGTGCCACTTATCGTCGATACCCTTCACCCAGCCGATGCGATCGCCGCGGCCGGTAAATTCGTACGGGCGAACGGGTTCAAATTTGATGCCCGCGCGGCGTTCGACTTCGGCTTTGAAGGTCTCGACGCCGACGCGCTCAAGGGTGTATTTGGTTTTCGCGTTCTTACGATCGGTACGGTTGCCCCAGTCGCGCTGGGTGGTCACTACCGCCTCGGCCACGGCAAGTGTGTGCTCCAGCGGCAGAAAGCCAAACTCGCTGGCGGTACGGGCGTAGGTTTTCTTGTTACCATGATCGATAGAAAGCCCGCCGCCCACCAGCAGATTGAAGCCCACCAGCCTGCCGTTTTCAGCAATCGCCACGAAGTTCATGTCGTTGGCGTGCAGGTCAACATCGTTCTGCGGCGGAATAACTACCGTGGTTTTGAATTTACGCGGTAAGTACGTTTCACCGAGGATCGGCTCCTCATCGGTGGTGGCAACCTTCTCGCGATCCAGCCAGATCTCGGCATAGGCGCGGGTGCGCGGCAGCAGGTGTTCGGAGAGCTTTTTCGCCCACGCGTAGGCTTCGGCGTGCAGCTCGGACTCCACCGGATTCGAGGTGCAGAGCACGTTGCGGTTGACGTCGTTGGCGGTGGCCAGCGCGTCGAGGCCAACTTCGTGCAGCATCTGGTGCGCCGGCTTAACGTTTTTCTTCAGAATGCCGTGAAACTGGAAGGTCTGGCGGTTGGTCAGGCGAATGCTGCCGTAAATCGTTTTATCGGCGGCAAACTTGTCGATCGCCAGCCACTGCTCGGGCCTGATAATCCCGCCCGGCAGGCGGCAGCGCAGCATCATCGCGTGGCGCGGCTCCAGCTTCTGGGCGGCACGCTCGGCGCGAATGTCGCGGTCGTCCTGCTGGTACATGCCGTGAAAGCGGATCAGCAGAAAGTTATCGCCGTTAAAGCCGCCGGTCAGGCCGTCGTTTAAGTCTTCGGCGATAGTGCCGCGCAGAAAGTTGCTCTCTTTCTTCAGCCGCTCGGCATCGGACAGCTTGCCTTCGACCACTAAAGGGCCGGGATGTTTTTCGCTCATTAGTAGACATCTCGCTGATATCGGCGCTCAACGCGCAGCTCACTTAAATAATCATCCGCCGCTTCGGCGTCCATCGCGCCGAATTCAGCTATCACTTCCAGCAGCGCCTGCTCGACGTCTTTCGCCATGCGATTGGCGTCGCCGCAGACATAAATATGGGCACCGTCATTGATCCAGCGCCACAGCTCTGCCCCCTGTTCGCGCAGCTTGTCCTGTACGTAGACTTTTTCTTTTTGATCCCGGGACCAGGCCAGGGAGATATTGCTCAGGACGCCCTCTTTGACATAGCGCTGCCACTCCACCTGGTAGAGAAAATCCTCGGTGAAGTGCGGGTTGCCAAAGAACAGCCAGTTTTTGCCTTCCGCGCCGTCGGCGGCGCGCTGCTGCATGAAAGCGCGGAACGGCGCGATGCCGGTACCGGGGCCAATCATGATCACCGGCGTCTGCGGGTTGGCGGGCAGGCGGAAGTTGTCGTTGTGCTCGATAAAGACGCGCACTTCGCCGTCCTCTTCCAGACGATCGGCGAGGAAGCTGGAGGCACCGCCGGCGCGCGCGCGGCCTTCAATGTCGTAACGCACGACGCCAACGGTGACGTGTACTTCGCTCTCCACTTCAGCCTGGGAAGAGGCGATGGAGTACAGACGCGGGGTAAGCGGACGCAGCAGGCCGATCAGCGCCTCAGCGTCCAGCTGCGCCGGCGAGAAGCGGACCATATCGACAATCGGCGTGGTGGCCGCGTAGTGCTGCAGCTTCGCTTTGTCGCCCACCAGCGGCAGCAGGGACTCGCTGCGGGTCAGGGTGGCGTAATTTTCGACGATGTTGGCGGTGTTGACCGTCAGCTCATAGTGCCACGCCAGCGCTTCAGACAGCGGCCTGGTCTCGCCGCCAACGCTGACCGGCTCGTCGCCCTTCATCCACAGCAGTTCGACCAGCTCCTGCACCAGGGCCGGATCGTTCTGATACCAGACGCCCAGCGCGTCGCCGGGCTGATAGCGCAGGCCGGAGTCGCCGAGGTCAATTTCGAGATGGCGAACGTCTTTCTCCGAGTTGCGGCCGGTAATTTTCTGATTCACCGCCAGCGTTGCGGTCAGCGGCGCCTCTTTGCTGTAGGGGCTGGTGTGTACTTCATTCGCGACGCCGGCGGCGGTGACGCAGGCCTCGGCGGGCGTATCCTTCGGCGCGCGGGCCTTCAGCACCTCGACGATGCGCGCGCGCCATTCGGCGGCGGCGGGCTGGAATTCGACGTCGGTATCAACGCGGTCCAGCAGGCGCTCGGCGCCCAGCTCTGCCAGCTTGCTGTCGAAGTCTTTCCCCGCCTGGCAGAAGAACTCGTAGGAGCTGTCGCCGAGGCCGAATACCGCGAAGGCGGTGTCGGTAAGCTTCGGCGCTTTTTTTGAGAACAGATATTTGTGCAGCGCCATGGCCTCTTCCGGCGGCTCACCTTCGCCCTGGGTGGAGCTGACGATCACCAGCAGCTTTTCCTGGGCTATCTGCTTAAATTTATAGTCGCCCGCGTTCACCAGCGTGACGTTCAGCTGAGCCGCCAGCAGGTCATCGCGCAGCTGCTCGGCCACCCGCCGGGCATTGCCGGTCTGTGAGGCGGAGATAAGCGTGATCCCAGGCGCAGGCGCGGCGGCCGGGGCAACGGGCGCAGCGGCGGCACCGGGCTGCTGGTTGAGCATGCCCCAGAAATAGCCGGAAACCCAGGCAAGCTGGGTCGGTGAAAAATCATTAGTGGCCGCCTGCAGGCGGGCCAGCTGCTCCGGGTTGAGCGGAAGCAACGCGGATGGAGGAGCCTGTGTCGTCATGCGTCGTTATGTTCCAGTAGCAAAGCTGTTTTAATTGTAAAAACAGAACGGAGAGTAAGGTTAACGGCAGGAATAATAACAATTAAAGAAGGGTTGGAAATAATAAATAACCAAAAGGACTAACCGCTTTTAGCGCTTGGCCTTATCGCTAAAACAGGTTAATTAACGCTATGATTTAAAAGTATTAATAGCCGGGACTCCGCTACCCGGCCGGGGCTTACCTGAAAAGTCGGTTTTAGTTAATGCGAAAAGAGATACATTGCTGTAAGATTCGCCGGTTTTTCCGCATTATTCGAGAGTTCACGATGTCCACCACCCTGTTTAAAGATTTCACCTTCGAAGCCGCCCACCGCCTGCCGCACGTTCCGGAAGGCCACAAGTGCGGCCGTCTGCACGGTCACTCCTTTATGGTTCGACTGGAGATCACCGGCGAGGTAGATCCGCACACCGGCTGGATCATGGATTTTGCCGAGCTGAAGGCGGCCTTTAAGCCGACCTACGATCGCCTCGATCACTACTATCTGAACGATATCCCTGGCCTGGAAAATCCCACCAGCGAAGTGCTGGCGAAGTGGATCTGGGACCAGATGAAGCCGCAGGTGCCGCTGCTGAGCGCGGTGATGATCAAAGAGACCTGCACGGCGGGCTGCGTGTATCGCGGCGAGTAAAAGCGAAACCCGGCTCCGGCGCCGGGTTTTTTATCAGGCAATATTCAGATACTTGTGGGTCTGCATCGACAGGCGCCAGTTGCGGGCGATGCAGGTTTCAATGCACAGCCGCGTCGCGTCCTCTTTCTGGCTTATCGGCTGCAGGGCGATGATGCGCGGCTTATCGTCGGCAATCGTCTCCAGCAGTTCGTCCAGCGCTTCAATATCGCGGGTGCGGCCAACCGGGTGTTTGATTTCATCGGCGCGGTAGAGCGCCTGGGAGAGGACGTCGTAGCCGCCACGCATGTTGACCTTCGGCGATACCGTCACCCAGGTATCGCGGGAGCAGCGCACTTCGTGGGTGCCGCTGGTCTCTATCTGGCAGCTGTAGCCGTTCTGCTCCAGCAGCTCGGTCAGCGGCGTCAGATCGTGAATGCAGGGTTCGCCGCCGGTGATCACCACGTGACGGGCGGTCCAGCCCTGGCGGACGATGGCGATCAGCAGCTCTTCCGCGCCTGCCGCGCCCCACTTGTCATTCTCTTTCGTTTTCGCCAGCACGCTGAACAGCGAGACTTCCCGATCGCTAAGCTTATCCCAGGTATGTTTGGTATCGCACCACGCGCAGCCAACAGGGCATCCCTGTAGACGGATAAAGATGGCTGGAACGCCGGTGAAGTAACCCTCGCCTTGCAGGGTCTGGAACATCTCGTTAATCGGGTACTGCATAGTCGTCTCAGTTTTTGGCTAAACCGTTAGTATCGCAGATTTAGCTGAAACGATCATTTCTGATTAATGCGCAAAAAAAATGCCAGTCCGCAGACTGGCATTTTTCACTCAGCGCAGGGGATTATGCCTGGCCTTTGATCTCTTTACGACCGTTGTACGGTGCTTTTTCGCCCAGCGCTTCTTCGATACGAATCAGCTGGTTGTACTTAGCAACGCGGTCAGAACGGCTCATGGAACCGGTTTTGATCTGACCAGCCGCAGTACCTACCGCCAGATCGGCGATGGTTGCGTCTTCGGTTTCGCCAGAACGGTGAGAGATAACGGCAGTGTAGCCCGCGTCTTTCGCCATCTTGATTGCAGCCAGGGTTTCGGTCAGGGAACCGATCTGGTTGAATTTGATCAGGATGGAGTTAGCGATGCCTTTGTCGATACCTTCTTTCAGGATCTTGGTGTTGGTCACGAACAGGTCGTCGCCCACCAGCTGGATTTTGTCGCCCAGCACTTTGGTCTGGTAAGCAAAGCCGTCCCAGTCAGATTCGTCGAGACCATCTTCGATGGAAACGATCGGGTACTGCTTGGTCAGGTCTTCCAGGAAGTGGGTGAACTCTTCAGAAGTGAACGCTTTGTTACCTTCGCCGGCCAGAACGTATTTACCGTCTTTGTAGAACTCAGATGCCGCGCAGTCCATCGCCAGGGTGATGTCTTTGCCCAGCTCATAGCCTGCAGCTTTAACCGCTTCAGCGATAACGGCCAGCGCTTCGGCGTTGGAGCCCAGGTTCGGCGCGTAGCCGCCTTCGTCACCGACAGCAGTGTTCATGCCTTTGGCTTTCAGTACTTTCGCCAGGTGATGGAAAACTTCAGACCCCATGCGGATAGCTTCTTTTACGCTTGAAGCGCCAACCGGCTGGATCATGAATTCCTGAATATCAACGTTGTTGTCAGCGTGCTCGCCGCCGTTGATGATGTTCATCATCGGAACCGGCATGGAGTATTTGCCCGCAGTGCCGTTCAGTTCAGCAATGTGCGCGTACAGCGGCATGCCTTTGGAAGCAGCAGCAGCTTTCGCAGCAGCCAGGGAAACGGCCAGGATAGCGTTCGCACCGAATTTGGATTTGTTTTCAGTACCGTCCAGATCGATCATGATCTTGTCGATGTTAGCCTGGTCTTTAGCGTCTTTACCCAGTACAGCTTCAGCAATCGGGCCGTTAACCGCGGCAACCGCTTTGGTTACGCCTTTGCCCAGGAAACGGGATTTGTCGCCATCGCGCAGTTCCAGCGCTTCGCGGGAACCAGTAGAAGCACCTGACGGAGCAGCTGCCATACCGACGAACCCACCTTCCAGGTGTACTTCGGCTTCAACAGTCGGGTTACCACGGGAGTCGATGATTTCACGACCGATGACTTTAACGATTTTGGACATTAGGTTTTCCTCAGTACAAGTTAAACTAAAACTCCAGACAAACAGTGCACCCGCTTGGGTGCACTGCCGTTCTAACTTTTTTTACTTCGCCTGGCGTTTCTGGTACTCGCTGGCGGCTTTCACAAAGCCGGCAAACAGCGGGTGCCCATCACGCGGCGTAGAAGTAAACTCCGGATGGAACTGACAGGCGACAAACCACGGATGGTTCGGCACTTCGACGATCTCGACCAACTGATCGTCCCCGGAACGGCCCGCAACGCGCAGACCGGCAGCTTCAATCTGTTTCAGCAGCATGTTATTAACTTCATAGCGGTGACGGTGACGTTCAGTGATCGTCTCTGCGCCGTACATCTGGCGAACCAGGCTGCCATCGCTAAGCTGGCAAGCCTGTGCGCCGAGGCGCATGGTGCCGCCGAGATCGCTCTTCTCAGTGCGGACTTCAACGTTGCCGTTTTCATCGCGCCATTCGGTGATGAGTGCGACGACCGGGTACTTACAGTCTGGCACAAATTCCGTAGAGTTGGCGTTCTCCATACCCGCTACGTTGCGCGCAAACTCAATCAGCGCAACCTGCATACCCAGGCAAATGCCGAGGTAAGGAATATTGTTTTCACGCGCATAGCGCGCGGTGGCGATCTTGCCCTCTACGCCGCGGTAGCCGAAGCCACCCGGGATGAGGATAGCGTCGAGATCTTTGAGGATCTCCACGCCGCGCGTTTCAACATCCTGCGAATCAATCAGCTTGATGTTAACGGTCAGGCGATTTTTCAGACCGCCGTGCTTCAGCGCTTCAATCACTGATTTATAGGCATCCGGCAGCTCGATGTACTTGCCGACCATACCGATAGTGACTTCGCCTGCCGGGTTGGCTTCTTCATAAATAACCTGTTCCCATTCGGCCAGGTTTGCTTCCGGGCAGTTCAAGCTGAATCGTTTACAAATATAATCGTCAAGCCCCTGAGATTTCAACAGGCCCGGGATTTTATAAATGGAATCGACGTCTTTCAGAGAGATAACGGCCTTTTCAGGAACGTTGCAGAACAATGCAATTTTGGCGCGTTCGTTGGCCGGTACGGCGCGGTCGGAACGGCAGATCAGGATATCCGGCTGGATACCGATAGAGAGCAGCTCTTTGACCGAGTGCTGCGTCGGCTTGGTTTTCACTTCACCGGCAGCGGCCATGTACGGCACCAGGGTCAGGTGCATAAACAGCGTGTGCTCGCGGCCCACTTCCACCGCCATCTGGCGAATGGCCTCAAGGAACGGCAGGGACTCGATATCGCCGACGGTGCCGCCGATTTCAACCAGCACCACGTCGTGGCCTTCGCCGCCCGCGATAACGCGCTCTTTGATGGCGTTAGTGATGTGCGGGATAACCTGAATAGTCGCGCCGAGATAGTCGCCGCGGCGCTCTTTGCGCAGGACTTCGGAGTAGATACGGCCGGTAGTGAAGTTGTTGCGGCGGGTCATCTTGGTGCGGATGAAACGCTCGTAGTGACCCAGGTCCAGGTCTGTTTCAGCGCCGTCTTCCGTCACGAACACTTCCCCGTGCTGCGTCGGGCTCATGGTGCCCGGATCGACGTTGATGTACGGATCCAGCTTCATGATAGTTACGTTGAGGCCACGGGCTTCAAGAATGGCTGCCAGGGAGGCTGCGGCAATGCCTTTACCCAGAGAGGATACGACCCCGCCGGTCACAAAAATATAGTTCGTTGTCATGCTGAACCTGAGAAGTTAGGGTGAAACGATGGAATAACCAGGACGGGAAAGTAGTATACCCGAACAGAGCAGTCGCCACAAACTTTCATTCTTCCTCTCCGGGGCCAGGTTCTGACAAAAGAAACTGTGAGAAAATAGCCCTTTTTGGGTAAATGTTTTTGACGCAAATCAACCGCTTGTTATTTAAAAAATCACACAAATCGCGCTTAGCAGCGAAAAAACGTTAGAGATCAGTTTCCTGGCGCTTTACCTCCTGCCACACCTCTTCCATGGTATTCAGATCGATCCCGGTCATCTCCAGCCCGCGTTCGGCAACTATGCGTTCCACTTCGCGGAAACGGCGCTCAAATTTGAGGTTGGCTTTTTGCAGGGCGGTCTCCGCCTTAACGCCAAGGTGGCGCGAGAGATTGACGGTAGCAAACAGCAGGTCGCCCATCTCCTCTTCGAGTTTTTTCTCGTCGATAACCGCCTGCTGCGCTTCGTGCATGACTTCATCTATCTCTTCGTGCACTTTATCGAGCACCGGGCCGATCGAGTCCCAGTCAAACCCCACGGCCGAGCAGCGTTTCTGAATTTTATGGGCGCGCATCAGGGCCGGGAAGGCGTGGGGGATATCGTCCAGCGCCGAGTGCTGCGCCTTTTCCGCGCGCTCGGCGGTCTTGATGGCTTCCCAGCGGGCGAGCACCTCGCCGCTGCTGCCGGCAGTCGCGTCACCGAAAATGTGCGGGTGGCGGCGCTCCAGCTTATCGCTGATGGCGGCGCAGATGTCGTCGAAGTTAAAGCGCCCCGCTTCCTGCGCCATTTGCGCATAGAACACCACCTGAAACAGCAGATCGCCCAGCTCGCCGCGCAGATCGTCAAAATCTTCCCGGGCAATGGCGTCCAGCACCTCGTAGGTCTCTTCCAGGGTATACGGCGCGATGGTGGCGAAGGTCTGCTCTTTGTCCCACGGACAGCCGTTTTCCGGGTCGCGCAGGCGCTGCATAATGCTGAGCAGGCGGGTGATTTGGGTCATGGAGGCTCTCCTTAACGGTAAAAATAATCGGCCCCTCTCCCGCCGGGAAAGGGGCCGTCGCGACGGGAATTTAACCGCCGTGCAGGCGGCGGGCGTCAATCACGTCGGGCACCTGGTTCAGCTTGCCGAGCACGCGGCCCAGCACCTGCAGGTTGTAGATTTCGATGGTCATGTCGATGGTCGCCACCTGCTGCTTAGTGTCGCTGCGGCTAGCGACGCCCAGCACGTTGACCTTCTCGTTGGCGAGAATGGTGGTGATGTCGCGCAGCAGGCCGCTGCGATCGTTGGCGGTAACGCGTACCACCAGCGAATAGCCCGCCGAGTAGCTTTCGCCCCACACGGCGTCAACGATGCGCTCCGGCGCGTGGGCGCGCAGCTCAGCGAGCTGGTCGCAGTCCGCACGGTGCACGGAGATACCGCGCCCCTGGGTGATAAAGCCGACGATTTCATCCCCCGGGATCGGCTGGCAGCAGCGGGCGATATGGTGCATCAGATTGCCCACGCCTTCGACCACCACCCGGCCATCGTCTTTCTTGCGGGTCTGCGGATTGTAGGTTTTCTGCTGCAGCTGCTTCAGGGCGGCGGCATCCTGCTCGGCGGCGCTCGGCTTGTTGAACTGCGCCTGCAGGTAGTTGACCATCTGGTTGAGGCGAATGTCGCCGCCGCCGATAGCCGCCAGCAGCTCTTCCATTTCGTTAAAGTTGTAGCGCGACAGCAGGAACTTCTCGGCCTCTTTCAGGCTGATGCCCAGCTGCCCCAGCTCGTCGTCGAGGATCTGCCGCCCGGCAAGAATGTTCTTGTCCCGGTCCTGCTTGCGAAACCAGGCGTGAATTTTCGAGCGCCCGCGGCTGGTGGTCACGTAGCCGAGGTTAGGATTGAGCCAGTCGCGGCTGGGGTTCGGCTGCTTCTGGGTGATGATTTCAATCTGATCGCCCATCTGCAGCTGGTAGGTAAACGGCACGATGCGGCCGCCAATTTTCGCTCCGATGCAGCGGTGCCCCACGTCGCTGTGGATGTGGTAGGCGAAGTCCAGCGGCGTGGAGCCCGCCGGCAGGTCCACCACGTCGCCCTTCGGCGTAAAGACGTAGACCCGGTCGTCGAACACCTGGCTGCGCACTTCGTCGAGCATCTCGCCGGAGTCGGCCATCTCCTCCTGCCAGGCAATCAGCTTGCGCAGCCACGCGATGCGGTCTTCGTGCCCGCGCCCGCCGCCCGCCGAGGCGCCCTCTTTATACTTCCAGTGGGCGGCGACGCCCAGCTCGGCGTCTTCATGCATCTGCTTCGTGCGGATCTGAATTTCGACGGTTTTACCGCCGGGACCGAGCACCACGGTGTGGATCGACTGGTAGCCGTTGGGCTTCGGATTGGCGACGTAGTCGTCAAACTCATCCGGCAGATGGCGGAAATGGGTGTGAACAATGCCCAGCGCGGCATAGCAGTCCTGCAGGCGCTCGGCGACGATGCGCACGGCGCGCACGTCGAACAGCTCGTCGAAGGCCAGGTGCTTTTTCTGCATTTTGCGCCAGATGCTGTAGATATGCTTCGGACGGCCGTAAACCTCGGCCTTCACGCCCTCCTCTTTGATCGAGGCGCGCAGGGTGCTGACGAACTCATCGATATAGTGCTCGCGGTCGATGCGCCGCTCGTGCAGCAGTTTAGCGATGCGCTTGTACTCGTCCGGATGCAGGTAGCGGAAGCAGTAATCCTCCAGCTCCCACTTGAGCTGGCCGATGCCGAGCCGGTTGGCCAGCGGCGCGTAGATGTTGGTACACTCCTTGGCCGCCAGCACGCGCTCATCTTCCGGCGCGTCCTTCACTTCGCGCAGGTGGGCGATGCGCTCGGCAAGTTTGATGACCACGCAGCGGAAGTCGTCGACCATCGCCAGCAGCATCCGGCGCACGTTATCCACCTGCTCGGCCGATACCGAGTCAATGTGGGTCGCCTTCAGCTGGCGGATGGCGGCCATGTCGCGTACGCCGTGGATCAGCTGCACCACCGATTTACCGACGCTCTCTTCCAGCGCTTCTTCGCTGACGACGTCGCCCACTACCAGCGGATAGAGCAGCGCGGCCCGCAGCGAGTCGCTGTCCATGTTGAGCATGGAAAGGATCTCAACCATCTCAACGCCGCGCCACAGCAGCAGCTCGGCGTCCGGATGGCCCAGCGTGCGTTCATGACAATAGGTCCACGTCTCGGCAAGGCGCTCGCACGACTGCTGGCTGGAAATGCCCAGGCTTGCGATCCATTTTACTGAATCGAACTCTCCAGCTCGGTTAAGATGTGCACTGCGTACCGCAACCATCGTCCTCTCCTTTGGGAACCGGGCCTGCCGGATTCAGCAAGCCATTCTTCATTATGGATGTTCAAACAGCACCATCGACTCCAGGTGCCCAGTGTGCGGGAACATATCCAGCATTGCCAGACGCGTTATCTGGTAGCCTGCCGCCAGCAGCACTTCGCTGTCCCGGGCGAGCGTCGCCGGGTTACAGGAGACATAGACCACCCTGGCGGGGGCTAATTTAACGATATGCTGTAACACGCCCGGCGCGCCCGCGCGCGCCGGGTCGAGTAAAATTTTGTCAAAGCCGTTTCTCGCCCAGGCCTGGCGCGTCACGTCCTCTTCCAGATTCTCGTGGTAAAAAGTGACGTTATGCAGACCGTTATCGGCCGCATTCTGCTGCGCCTTAGCCACCAGCGCCGGCACGCCCTCTACGCCGACCACGCTTGCCGCCCGCGTCGCCAGCGGTAGGGTAAAATTGCCCATGCCGCAGAACAGATCCAGCACCCGGTCCTGCGGTCCCACCTCCAGCCATTCCAGCGCGGTAGCCACCATCTGCTGATTCACGCCGTCGTTAACCTGAATGAAGTCCCGGGGGCTGAACGTTAAGCGTAGCCCGTCTGAGCTATACCAGGGCGCCTCGCCGGAAAGCTGCACCATCTTATCGCTGTCCGGCGCCAGCCACAGGGCAAGCCGATGTGAATGCGAAAAGCGTTCCAGTTTTTCCCGGTCGCCCGCCGGCAGCGGCGCGGTATGGCGCAGCACCATCAGCGGGCCGTTATCGGCCTGCACCAGCTCAACGTGGCCGAGGTGGCGCGCCGACTGCAAATCGCTAAGGCACTCGCGCAGCGCCGGCAGCAGCGCCTCAAGAGTGGGCACCAGAACGGGGCAGCGGTGGATATCCACGATATCGCTGCCGCCCGCTTTACGAAATCCCATCTGCAGCTGGCCGTTTTTCGGCTGATAGCTGAGGCTAAAGCGCGCCCGGCGGCGGTAGCCCCAGGGCGAGGCGGCGATGACCGCCTCAACGTCGTGCTTCATCTGCCGCGCCAGCGCGGCTGTTCGCGCTCAGGGCTATCGCTGAGGCGGCGCTTAACCTGTCCGCGCGCGAACTGTTTCTTCTCCTCCGTGAGGGTCACTTCCGCCTGCTCATCGGGCAGTAATCCGCTGATAAACAGCAGCTTACCGTTATATTTCGCCACGCCCTGCCCGAAAGTATCGAGTTCGCTTGCCGTTACGGTTATGATCTGGCGCGTCGTCACGCGCCGTTTTGCAGAGTAGAATTGCGCCATCGTAGAGAGTGTTCTCAAACCAACAAATTAACCCTGATTCTCCCATAACGGAACGCCATGACCAACTACAGCCTGCGCGCGCGTATGATGATCCTGATTCTGGCCCCGACCGTGCTTATCGGTCTGCTGCTCAGCGTCTTCTTTGTTGTACATCGCTATCATGACCTGCAGCGCCAGCTGGAGGACGCCGGAGCCAGCATTATTGAGCCGCTGGCGGTGTCCAGTGAATATGGCATGAACCTGCAAAATCGCGAGTCCATCGGTCAGCTTATCAGCGTTCTGCACCGCCGCCATTCGGATATTGTGCGCGCCATCTCCGTTTACGATGAGCACAACCGGCTGTTTGTGACCTCCAACTACCATCTGGATCCGACTGAACTGCAACTGCCCCACGGCTCGCCTCTGCCGCGCCAGCTGAGCGTCATTCGCAGCGGCGATCTGATGATCCTGCGCACGCCCATTATCTCGGAGAGCTACTCTCCCGACGAGTCGCCCAACTCGGATGCGAAAATGCCGGAGAACATGCTCGGCTACGTGGCGCTGGAGCTGGATCTGAAGTCCGTTCGCCTGCAGCAGTATAAGGAGATGTTTATCTCCAGCGTCATGATGCTGTTCTGCATCGGTATCGCGCTGATTTTCGGCTGGCGGCTGATGCGCGATGTAACCGGGCCGATTCGCAACATGGTCAATACCGTTGACCGCATTCGCCGCGGACAGCTCGACAGCCGGGTCGAGGGCTTTATGCTCGGCGAGCTGGATATGCTGAAAAACGGCATCAACTCGATGGCGATGTCGCTGGCCGCCTATCACGAAGAGATGCAGCACAACGTCGATCAGGCGACCTCCGATCTGCGCGAAACGCTGGAGCAGATGGAGATCCAGAACGTCGAACTGGATCTGGCGAAAAAGCGCGCCCAGGAAGCGGCGCGCATCAAGTCCGAGTTCCTTGCCAACATGTCCCACGAGCTGCGCACGCCGCTCAACGGCGTCATCGGCTTTACCCGCCTGACGCTGAAAACCGATCTCAACCCGACCCAGCGCGATCATCTGAACACCATCGAGCGCTCGGCCAACAACCTGCTGACCATCATCAATGACGTGCTCGACTTCTCAAGGCTCGAGGCCGGCAAGCTGATGCTGGAGAGTATTCCGTTCCCGCTGCGCAGCTCGCTGGACGAAATCATCACTCTGCTGGCCCACGCCGCCCACGACAAGGGGCTGGAGCTGACGCTCAATATCCGCAGCGACGTGCCGGACAACGTGATCGGCGACCCGCTGCGCCTGCAGCAGGTGATCACCAACCTGGTGGGCAACGCCATCAAGTTTACCGAAAACGGCAACATCGACGTGCTGGTCGAGAAGCGCGCCCTGAGCAACAACAAAGTGCAGATAGAGGTGCAAATCAAAGATACCGGCATCGGCATCCCGGAGCGCGGCCAGTCGCGGCTGTTCCAGGCTTTCCGCCAGGCGGACGCCAGCATCTCCCGTCGGCACGGCGGCACCGGGCTGGGGCTGGCCATCACCCAGAAGCTGGTGAAAGAGATGGGCGGCGATATCTCTTTCCACAGCCAGCCCAATCGCGGCTCCACCTTCTGGTTCCACATCAGCCTCGATCTTAACAGCAACGCCGTGTGCGAAGTGCCGATGCTCAACAGCCTGGCGGGCAAACGCCTCGCCTATGTCGAAACCAACCCCGCCGCCGCCCAGTGCACGCTGGATCTGCTGGCCACCACGCCGCTGGAGGTGATCTTCAGCCCCTCCTTCACCGCCCTGCCCGACGATCGTTACGACATTCTGCTGATCGGCGTCCCGGTGTCGATGCGCGATCTGACCAATGAAACCGAGCGGCTGGCCCGCGCCCACAGGATGACCGACTTCCTGATTATGGGGCTGCCCTGCCACGCGCAGGTCGATGCCGAAGCCCTCAAGCAGGGCGGCGTAGCCGCCTGCCTGCTCAAACCGCTGACCTCGACGCGCCTGCTGCCGACGCTTGCCGAGTACTGCCGCAGCAACCAGCTTCCGCTGGTGGCCGAGGCCAGCAGCGAGCGGCTCGATATGACGGTGATGGCCGTCGACGACAACCCGGCCAACCTGAAGCTGATTGGCGCGCTGCTCGACGATCAGGTTAAGCACGTCGTACTGTGCGAAAGCGGCCAGCGGGCCTACGAGACGGCCCGCCAGCAGCCCCTGGATCTGATTCTGATGGATATCCAGATGCCGGACATGGACGGCATCCGCGCCTGTGAGCTGATCCGCCAGCTCTCCCACCAGCAGCAGACGCCGGTGATTGCGGTCACCGCCCACGCCATGGCGGGGCAAAAGGAGAAGCTGCTCAGCGCCGGTATGAACGACTATCTGGCCAAACCCATTGAAGAGAGCAAACTGCGCAACCTGCTGCTGCGCTACAAGCCAGGCATGACCACGCCGAAGGTTGAGATGCCGGAAACGCCGCCGACCGGGAATATCAACTGCACCCTCGACTGGAATCTGGCCATGCGCCAGGCGGCCAATAAGCCGGACCTTGCCCGCCAGATGCTGCAGATGCTGGTGGAATTTCTGCCGGAGGTGCGCAACAAAGTCGAAGAGCAGCTGGTGGGTGAAGCGCCGGAAGATCTGCTTGATGTGATCCACAAGCTGCACGGCAGCTGCAGCTACAGCGGCGTGCCGCGCATGAAGAACCTCTGCCACCTGATTGAGGGACAGCTGCGCAACGGCGTCAGCGCCGGGCAGATGGAGCCGGAGCTGCTCGAGCTGCTGGACGAAATGGATAACGTCACGCGGGAAGCGGGGAAAATGCTGGCCTGAGCCTGACGGCTTTTGCCGGGCAGCGACGGCGCCTTACCCGGCCTGCATCGTGGCGCACGGCCCTACTGTAGGCCCGTGCAAGCGAAGCGCCGCCGGGCACGGTCTCAGACGGCGCAGCGGCTCAGCTCAGCAGCGTCGCCCACTGCTCCACCCACGGGTTCGACACGCTCTCCGGCTCGGGATCTTCACCGGCATCAATCATCAGCATCTCGCCGATGCGCTGCGCGCCCTGCTCCTGCAGCAGGGCATCGAACTTCTTGCCGCCGCCGCAGAAATGCTCGTAGCTGCTGTCGCCCAGCGCAATCACGCCGTAGCGCAGGTGCGGCTGATACATATCGCGAATGCCTTCGTACAGCGGCGCGATGCTCTCAGGCAGCTCGCCCTGCCCGGTGGTGGAGGTCACCACCAGCACGTACTTGCCCTGGCAGGCCTCCCAGTCGCGGATCTCCGGATCTTCAAAAACCTGCGCCTTGTGCCCGCGGGCGCTGAGAATAGCCTGCGCCTCTTCGGCCACCAGCAGCGCGTTTCCGTACATGGTGCCGACAAAAATGCCTACTTCCGCCATTGCGTATCTCCCTGAGATATTAGTGAATGTCGCCATCCTGAACGCTGTCAGGCGTAAACTCAACCCTTTCCATCTGAGGGAGCAGGCCGCGCCAGCCGAAGTGTGACAGCGCCTGCATCCAGATGTCGTCAAAACCGGCGCGGATCGTCAGCGGCTCGCCGGTGAAGGGATGGGTCAGCGACAGCTCGCTGGCGTGCAGCATCAGGCGGCCGCAGCCGAAGTGCTCCGCCGCGCTGCGGTTCTGGCGCAGGTCGCCGTGCTTGCTGTCGCCGATGATCGGGTGGCGCAGGTGGCTCAGGTGGCGGCGCAGCTGGTGCTTGCGGCCGGTCTTTGGCTCCAGCTCAACCAGCCCGTAGCGCGTTGTCGGATAGCGGCCGGTGGCCACCGGCATCTCGACGGTGGCCAGTCCGCGATAGCGGGTGACCGCCGGCTGCGGGCCTTTGTCCTCGCGGGCGAACTTGTCGGCGATTTTATCCAGCTCCTCGACCAGCGGATAGTCGAGCGTGGCCTCCTCCGTCAGCCAGCCGCGCACGACGGCGTGGTAGCGCTTCTGGATCTGGTGCTGCTCAAACTGCTGCGACAGCAGGCGGCCCGCCTCGCTGGAGAGCCCCATCAGCAGCACGCCGGAGGTGGGCCGGTCGAGGCGGTGGGCGGTGAAGACGTGCTGGCCAATCTGGTCGCGCACGGTCTGCATCACCACCACTTTTTCATCGCGGTCCAGCCAGCTGCGGTGCACCAGCCAGCCGGAGAGCTTGTTGACGGCGACCAGCCATTCGTCCCGGTAGAGGATCTCCAGCATCAGGCGCTCTCGCCCGCGAACAGCGCATCGAGCTGCTCCAGCTCCGGCAGAATGATGGCCCGCAGCGGATGGCCCGCGTCCAGGGCCATCTCATAGTAGGGCGCAACGGCGAAGCTTTGCGGCAGCGCCTGCCGGGCATCGAGCAGCTGGTGCAGGCGCGGAATAAGCACCCACTGCAGCCATGCAAGCGGCTCCAGCGTGTCCATGCAGAACGGCTGAGTGCTGGCGAACGCGGCGCTGTCGGGGGCTTCAGCCTCCCAATACTGGTGTTCGCGCATCAGCGCCTCAAGCGCGTGCAGGCGCTGGCGGACGGGGTGGTGTTGGGTCATGGAAACCTCGCAAATCTCGCTCTATCAATTTGCGCAGGAGAATACCCTACTCAGCGTCCGCAGACCAAAGACTTCTCCCTGGCCAGCAGAAATGGCCGCAGGTAAGCGACGGCGTTGGAGAGCGGGATAACCTCCTCCGGCAGGTCAATGTTCAGCACCTCGCGGATGTACGCCCGCCTCGCCGCAATGCGCGCCCACGGCACGCCTCGGATTGGCAATAACGCACACGAAAGTATCAGAGTCGCCTATAAATACTGGATGCTGAATAATCGCTGACGGCAGGCTGGAAGTGATAGGGGTTGTGTGGGAATCGCTCGATGTTACTCATAACCCCTGCTGATTTATAGCATTGCCCGATACTTATCCAGCGCTTTGGCTGTCATCGGCAGTCCCTGGCGAAGCAGCGATTCAAGGTACTCTTCGACGCTCTTCGCCGGTCTTCGCCGGTCTTCTCATACTGGCCCGCTGCTCAGCGGCAGCCTGTAGCGCCAGCGCGTGGTTTAAGTCAAAAAGATCTGAAATAAAGTCATCAGGATGAAGCGACTCGATATCAAACTGCGTCAGACATTCGCCGGGAAAATCCTTCAGGTTGAGCGTGACAATGACCTCTGCATTACAGCGCACGGCCGCAGCGACCACATGACGATCGCCAGGATCGGGCAAACTGATACTATCAATCAGCTTTTCATAGCCAGTAACCATCGCATCTGGAAGGGCTGCATTCATTAACTGTGCGGTACGCTGGACGCGTTCAGGCGTAATATCTTCCCTGTTTTTGAGTAAATTACGCTGCCACTCATCCTGAATAGCAGCTGTCCATTTTGTTTGATACAGCCCTTTTAGCCCAAGACGTAGCAATAAATCCCGCAATAGCGAGGGATAAAGTACGCAGGCATCCAGCACCACTGGATAGGGAGTGTGAATCATCAGTAAAGTCCAGCGTCCTGACTCAGGTCTGACAGCTCCTGCAGCGCTTGCTGGCTCAGGCGATCGCGCTGCTGCTTGTAGTTCATTAGATCGGCAAAAAGCACGCGGCGGTGGCGTCCTGTCTTATGAAAAGGCAGTTCGCCATTTTCGAGAAGTTTCACCATATGCGGACGCGAAACATTCAGAATATTGGCGGCTTCCTGAGTCGTCAGCTCAGCGTGCACAGGCACGACCTGCACCGCGTTTCCCGCAGCCAGCTCCCCCAGGATAGTCATTAACAATATCAATGCAGAAGTAGGCAACTCAATCTGATGCGAAATACTATCCGCATCCTGAATAGCTATTTTTTGCGTTTCGAGCCGGGTTGATAACCAGGTTGCAAGCTCACGCTGTCCGCGAACGGCAGCCTCGATCTCTTTTGGAGCCGGTAAGCATACGCTATCAAGAATTGCGTTTTTCATGGGTTATTTCGCCTGCATTAAACACTGAATTACAGGATAAACGAAATAAACGAAATAAACAACATTCGAAATAAACGAAACGCCATAGCCGGACATAAAAAAAGGGAGCACTGTTTTCACAGTGCTCCCGGTTCGTTTCGCAGCAATCCGGCTACATAATTTGGTGCTCCCTGCTCATCCATGACAACTTTTCCTGCGGTCTCCTGACCAGTTCATCCATAAACCGTTGCATCCTGCACGTACCACCCCGATACGATATGCCTGTCCATAAGCAGGTCCCGATCTTCCCGATCCGCCAATCGTCCCGACTGGCTCTCATTCTCCATCCTGGAGGTGTCCCTTAACGCGTCCTGCGCCATCCTCTTTGCTTCATCCCGAAGCCTTTCCTTGCAGCACCATCCTGGCGTTCCTCTGAAACGTCATCATCCTGATGTTCGTCTCAATGTCTGACGTCTTGTCGACGTGCATAGAATCCCTTATTACGCCTCATCTTACAAGCCTCTTTACTTATAAGTAACATGAGGATTTTCATATGAAAGCCGTGGTTTTAATAGTTAAATAACTGTTTTATAGATAAATTAAAAGACAGAATGAGGGTTATATCGCGCGTTTAACCAGGCGATCTCTCACAAGCCATGTAAGAGATCTCTCACAAAAAAAGCTGGTGAATAGCTTACAGCGCGGGCTCAAGATGAGAAAGGAAGCTGGCAAGCGATGCGGAAAGCACGCTGCGCCTGCGGGTACCGACCGTTTCGAGTAATACCTCGCCTGAGAGATTACACACCGAAATGACGTCCAGCTCACTCTCAAGGGTAGCAATAAACAGCGTCGGCGACAGCTTCAGGCGGCGCTGCATGACCAGATGGCCGATGAGATTCTCCTGCACGCGCAGAAAGTCGTCCGCGCTCCAGGCCTGCAGCAGCATCAGCTGACGCCCGCCGAAGTCAGCCTGCATATCGCCGGCAAGCTGAGTGGTATAATAGGTCTGCAGCGGCTGTTGTACCACAATCTCAATGGCTTTTTCAACGCCGCTGAGATCTGCGGCCAACGGAAACGGCTGCGGTTGCCAGAATACGGCCTCGCCGTCAGTCCGGGTGATGCACGGCGAAGGCACGCCGTACAGCGCTTCGCTGCGCGGATCGGTGCCGTACTGCTGCTGCCAGGCGGCGCAATAACGCTGGGTAAAGGCCCTCAGGGCATCTGACGTCTCTGAATCCACGGCTTTCTCTCTCTGGTGCTGTCAGGATAAACTTAGCGCCATAGTCTACCTGCTTTGCAAGAGTGAAACATGTCCTCCTATGAAAACGATCGGGCGCTGTCCGGCCTGACGCTCGGTAAATCAACCGAGTACCGCGATATTTATGACGCCTCGCTGCTGCAGCCGGTGCCCCGCAGCCTGAACCGCGATCCGCTGGGCATTCGCGCCGACCGCCTGCCGTTTCACGGCGGCGATATCTGGACCCTGTACGAACTGTCGTGGCTCAATGCCAAAGGGCTGCCGCAGGTCGCCGTCGGCCACGTTGAGTTGAGCGACACCAGCGTCAATCTGGTGGAGTCGAAAAGCTTTAAGCTCTACCTCAACAGCTTCAATCAGACGCGCTTTGCCTCCTGGGACGACGTGCGCAGCACGCTGGAGCGCGATCTGCGCGCCTGCGCGCAGGGCGACGTCAGCGTGGCGCTCTACCGTCTGGATGAAATCGAAGGCCAGCCGGTGGCCCGCTTTCGCGGTACCTGTATCGACGATCAGGATATCGCGATTGACAGCTACGCGTTCAGCGCCGATCACCTGGCGGGCGCGGCGGGCGGCGACGTCGTGGAAGAAACGCTGGTCAGCCACCTGCTGAAGTCCAACTGCCTGATCACCCACCAGCCGGACTGGGGCTCAGTGCAGATCCAGTACCGCGGCCCGCGCATCGATCGCGAAAAGCTGCTGCGCTATCTGGTCTCTTTCCGCCACCACAATGAATTTCACGAGCAGTGCGTCGAGCGCATCTTCTGCGATATCCAGCGCTTCTGCCGGCCGGAGGCGCTGAGCGTTTACGCCCGCTACACCCGCCGCGGCGGTCTGGATATTAATCCGTGGCGCAGCAACGCAGAGTTCACCCCGGCAACCGGCCGCCTGGTTCGTCAGTAAACAGTTCATTGCAATTTAAGCGCGGTGAAGGCCGCGCTTTCCCTTGTCGAAATCCGCAGGGCGAGGCTATTGTAATCAGCAGGGAAGTCAACAATTCGTCCCATAAGGAGTGCACTTGATTACACACGTTAGCCCACTTGGCTCAATGGATCTGCTGTCGCAGCTGGAAGTAGACATGCTGAAAAGCAATGCCAGCAGCGACCTCTATCAACTGTTTCGCAACTGTTCCTTAGCCGTACTGAACTCAGGCAGCCAGACCGACAGCAGCAAAGAGCTGCTTTCCCGCTTTCAGAATTTTGATATCAACGTGCTGCGCCGCGAGCGCGGCGTGAAGCTTGAGCTTATCAACCCGCCGGAAGAGGCATTCGTTGACGGCCGCATTATCCGCTCCCTGCAGGCCAACCTGTTTGCCGTGCTGCGCGATATCCTATTCGTTTACGGCCAGTTGCATAACCCCTCGCGCCTGCCGGAACTCGACCAGGAAAGCTCGGTGCATATCACCAACCTGGTGTTCTCTATCCTGCGCAACGCCCGCGCGCTGCACGTCGGCGAAGAGCCGAGCATGGTGGTGTGCTGGGGCGGCCACTCGATTAACGAGAACGAATACCTGTATGCCCGCCGGGTCGGTAACCAGCTCGGCCTGCGCGAGCTGAATATCTGCACCGGCTGCGGCCCGGGCGCGATGGAGGCGCCAATGAAGGGCGCCGCCGTCGGCCACGCCCAGCAGCGCTACAAAGACGGGCGCTTTATCGGCATGACGGAACCCTCGATCATCGCCGCCGAGCCGCCGAACCCGCTGGTGAACGAACTGATCATCATGCCGGATATCGAGAAGCGCCTGGAGGGCTTCGTACGCATCGCCCACGGCATTATCATCTTCCCCGGCGGCGTCGGTACGGCGGAGGAGCTGCTCTATCTGCTGGGGATCCTGATGAACCCGGCCAACAAAAACCAGGTCCTGCCGCTGGTGCTGACCGGGCCGAAAGAGAGCGCCGACTACTTCCGGGTGCTGGATGATTTTATCGTCCATACGCTCGGGGAAGAGGCCCGCCGCCACTACCGCATCATCATTGGCGATGAGGCCGAAGTAGCCCGCCATATGAAAAAAGCGATGCCGCTGGTGAAAGAGTGCCGCCGCGAAACCGGCGATGCCTACAGCTTCAACTGGTCAATGCGCATTGCGCCGGACCTGCAGCGGCCGTTTGAGCCGACGCACGAAAACATGGCCAACCTCAAGCTCTATCCGGATCAGCCGGTCGAGGTGCTGGCCGCCGATCTGCGCCGCGCCTTCTCGGGCATCGTTGCCGGTAACGTGAAAGAGGTGGGCATTCGCGCCATTGAAGCCCACGGTCCGTATAAAATCCACGGCGACCCGGAAATGATGCGCCGGATGGACAACCTGCTGCAAAGCTTCGTTGCCCAGCACCGCATGAAGCTGCCGGGCTCGGCCTATACCCCCTGCTACGAAATCTGTTCCTGACTCAAGGGCGGCGCATAAGCCGCCCTTCTCTTCTTCTGCCCGCCACGCTTATTCATGCACAATAAATAACCACGATTAACGCTTTATTTCATGAAGAGATGCCATTTTTACCCCTTTAATTAGCCATTTATCTGCCCGCGCATCCATTAACCTTTAAAAAACATCCTGACAACAAGCCATTATCTGCGCATTAATTCAGCATAAAATAAAAAAAATAGACCAATGAGCCATGAATTAGCATTTAACTGGTGTTTTATTGCATTTGAGATCGCGATCACTGATGCATTGATGACATAAATGTATCTTTCCGGGCCAATGAGAACCGGGGAATAATTGTATGAAAATCCCGTTTTGCATGAATTTATATTACTGCCAGTGATTTAGACCGCGTTTTTGACTAAAAAACTGGCTAATTGCTTCCTCAGGAGAGAAAGAGATGGAAACCACCCAAACCAGTACTCTGGCTACGGCAGACAGCCGCAGCGGATGGCGCAAGACGGATACGATGTGGATGCTGGGCCTTTACGGCACCGCTATCGGCGCAGGCGTCCTGTTCCTGCCAATCAACGCCGGCGTGGGCGGCATGATCCCGCTTATCATCATGGCAATCCTTGCCTTCCCGATGACCTTCTTCGCGCACCGCGGCCTGACCCGCTTCGTGCTGTCCGGTAAAAATCCGGGTGAAGACATCACTGAAGTCGTTGAAGAACACTTCGGCGTTGGCGCGGGTAAAATCATCACCCTGCTCTACTTCTTCGCTATCTACCCGATCCTGCTGGTTTACAGCGTCGGTATCACCAATACCGTTGAGAGCTTCATGACCCACCAGCTGGCCATCACGCCGCCGCCGCGCGCCGTGCTGTCGCTGATTCTGATCGTCGGCATGATGACTATCGTGCGCTTCGGCGAGCAGATGATCGTGAAGGCAATGAGCGTACTGGTATTCCCGTTCGTTGCAGCCCTGATGGTGCTGGCCTGCTACCTGATCCCGCAGTGGAGCGGTGCCGCGCTGGATACTCTCTCTCTGAGCAGCGCAGCCTCTACCGGCAACGGTCTGTGGATGACCCTGTGGCTGGCGATCCCGGTAATGGTCTTCTCCTTCAACCACTCGCCGATCATCTCCTCCTTCGCCGTGGCGAAGCGTGAAGAGTACGGCCAGGGCGCCGAGAAGAAATGCTCCAAAATTCTGGCCTGCGCCCACATTATGATGGTGCTGACCGTAATGTTCTTCGTCTTCAGCTGCGTCTTCAGCCTCTCTCCGGCAGACCTGGCAGAAGCGAAAGCGCAGAACATCTCCATCCTGTCTTACCTGGCGAACCACTTCAACGCGCCGGTTATCGAGTGGATGGCACCGATCATCGCTATCGTGGCAATCACCAAATCGTTCCTCGGCCACTACCTGGGCGCTCGCGAAGGTTTCAACGGCATGGTGGTTAAATCCCTGCGCGGCAAAGGTAAATCCATCGAAATCAGCAAGCTGAACAAATTCACTGCGCTGTTTATGCTGGTCACCTGCTGGCTGATCGCTACCCTGAACCCGAGCATCCTCGGCATGATCGAAACCCTGGGCGGCCCGGTTATCGCGGTTATCCTGTTCCTGATGCCGATGTATGCGATTAACAAAGTGCCGGCGATGCGCAAATACAGCGGCCACATCAGCAACGCCTTCGTTGTGGTGATGGGTCTGGTTGCCATCTCCGCCATCTTCTACTCCCTGTACTCTCTGTTCGCCTAATATCCCCGCGCCGCCGACCGGCGGCGCATCTCTACAGAATGGACGCAAGCATGATTAGCGTATTCGATATTTTCAAAATCGGCATTGGCCCCTCCAGCTCCCACACCGTCGGACCAATGAAAGCGGGTAAGCAATTCACGGACGACCTGATTGCGCGCGAAATGCTTCACGACGTCACCCGCGTGGTGGTCGATGTCTACGGCTCCCTCTCCCTGACCGGCAAGGGCCACCACACCGACATCGCGATTATCATGGGTCTGGCGGGAAATCTGCCGGATACCGTTGATATCGACGCCATTCCGGGCTTTATCCAGGACGTCAATACCCACGGTCGCCTGCTGCTGGCCAACGGCGAGCACGAAGTGGAATTCCCGGTAGACCAGTGCATGAACTTCCATGCCGACAACCTCTCCCTGCATGAGAACGGCATGCGCATTACTGCGCTCAGCGGCGACAAGGCCGTCTATAGCCAGACCTATTACTCCATCGGCGGCGGTTTTATCGTCGACGAAGCCCACTTCGGCCAGAGCGAAAGCGCCCCGGTCGCCGTACCCTATCCCTACAAAACCGCCGCCGACCTGCAGCGCCACTGCCAGCAGACGGGCCTCTCCCTCTCCGGGCTGATGATGCAGAACGAGCTTGCCCTGCACAGTAAGGAAGAACTTGAGCGGCACTTCGCCGCGGTGTGGGACGTCATGCGCAGCGGCATTGAGCGCGGTATCACCACCGAAGGCGTCCTGCCCGGCAAGCTGCGGGTTCCGCGCCGCGCCGCCGCGCTGCGCCGGATGCTGGTCAGCCAGGACAAAATCTCCAGCGATCCGATGGCGGTGGTGGACTGGATTAACATGTTCGCGCTGGCGGTCAACGAAGAGAACGCCGCCGGCGGCCGCGTGGTCACCGCCCCGACCAACGGCGCCTGCGGCATCGTGCCGGCGGTGCTGGCCTACTACGACAAGTTCATCCGCGAAGTGAACGCTAACTCCCTGGCCCGCTATCTGCTGGTGGCCAGCGCCGTGGGCTCGCTGTACAAAATGAACGCCTCTATCTCCGGCGCGGAAGTGGGTTGCCAGGGCGAAGTGGGCGTGGCCTGCTCGATGGCGGCGGCCGGCCTGGCGGAGCTGCTCGGCGGCAGCCCGGCGCAGGTGTGCATCGCCGCCGAAATCGGCATGGAGCACAACCTTGGCCTGACCTGCGATCCGGTAGCCGGACAGGTGCAGGTGCCGTGCATCGAGCGCAACGCTATTGCCTCGGTGAAGGCGGTCAACGCCGCGCGCATGGCGCTCCGCCGCACCAGCGAACCGCGCGTCTGCCTCGATAAAGTGATTGAGACGATGTACGAAACCGGCAAGGACATGAACGCCAAGTATCGCGAAACCTCCCGCGGCGGCCTGGCGATGAAAATCGTTGCCTGCGACTAACGCCTCAGGCCCGGCGTCGCCCTGCGCGTCGGGCCACCCTTCTATTGCCGGACAGCGGCAATAGAAACCCGCTTTTGTTATTTATCGGTCCTCTCCTCCATTTGCTACCTTACGGCACATTATCCCAAGGAGAGTTATCATGCCCAGACTGCCGCGCCTTACGGTCCTACTGCTACTCGCCCTCACCGCTTCCGCCGCGGCGAAAGCGCCGGAAACCGTCAATATCGGCTATCAGAAAGCCAATATCTTCGCCCTGCTCAAATACCGGGGCACCCTCGATGAGACCTTTAAAAAACAGGGCATCGCCGTGCGCTGGGTGGAGTTTCCCGCCGGTCCGCAGATGCTTGAAGGCCTGAACGTGGGAAGCATCGATCTGGCCGCCACCGGCGATGCGCCGCCGGCCTTCGCCCAGGCGGCAAAGGCCGATCTGGTCTATCTCGGCCACTCGCCCGCCAACCCCAAAACCGAGGCCATCGTGGTGCCGGAGAGCTCGGCCATTAAGACGGTCGCCGATCTGAAGGGCAAGCGCGTGGGGCTCAATAAAGGCTCCGACGTCAACTACCTGCTGGTGAAGGCGCTGGAGGAGGCCGGGCTGACCTACAAGGATATTACGCCGGTCTACCTGCCGCCCGCCGATGCCCGGGCCGCCTTCCAGCGCGGGGCCATCGACGCGTGGGTCATCTGGGATCCTTATCTCGCCGAGGTAGAAACCAACGCCCGCGCCAGGCAGCTCCGCAACGCCGAAGGGCTGGTGCCGCACTACACCTTCTACCTCGCCAGCCGCAAATTTGCCGAAGCCGCGCCGGACGCGGCGAAGCAGGTGCTGGATGAACTGGGCAAATTAAGCGACTGGGCCAACGCCCATCAGCAGGATGCCGCCGGCATTCTTTCTGCGTCAACCGGGCTGGATAAAGGCATCTGGCAGAAGGCCATCGCCCGCTCGCCCTACGGCGCAGAGCGCATGACGCCGGAGGTGTACGACCAGCAGCAGGCGCTGGCGGATACCTTTACCGGCATCGGTCTGCTGCCGGTGAAGGTGGACGTGCGCAGCGCCACCTGGTCGCTGGATAAGCAATAACACCCGCCTGACGTCAGCCAAACGCCCGGCGGCGCTGCGCTTGCCGGGCCGACAGAGGACCGTCGAACCGTAGCCCGGTGCAAAAGCAGCGCCTGCCGGGGATCGTAGGCCGGTGCAAGCGCAGCGCCGCCCGGCAAAAGGGCAGCGCCATCCTGGCGCTTTCCCTCTGCCCCATCGCTTACTTCCCGCTCTGTTCACCTTCCCCGATCCGCCACTTAAAGGTCGGCGGCGTGCCGTTCACCAGCCAGCCGCCAACGTTGCGCGCCTTGTAGATAACCGGATTATGGGACGCCACGGTACGGGCGTTGCGCCAGTGGCGGTCAAGCGCCTTACCGGTGCGGGTATCGGAGGCCCCCAGCGCGCTGAACAGCGCCGTCGCCGCGCGCGGGATCAGTTCGCTTGCCACCACCTGCGCCCGGGCAGACTCAATTTCCGCCACCTCATTCAGCTGCGCCAGCCGCGCTTCATCCGCCCCGGCGTGCGCCTCGTAGGCCAGCTGCAGCGCCCGGGCGGCCTGCAGGGCGGTGGCTTTTACCGCCTGCGCCCAGCTGCTTATTTCGCCCACCACCTGCAGCACCTGGGGATCGTCGCGGGAGACGGCGGCGTTGCCGTGGCTGTACATCCGGGTACGCTTTTTGACGCCTTCGGCAGCATCGCGCTCCACCGCCAGACCTATTCCCACCAGCGTTGCCAGCAGGACGTGCTGATAAAATGCGGTCTGGTAACGAAAGCGGGTGGCGAAATCATAAACGTGCGCCCGCTCGACCCGCGCCTGCGTGAAGCGGGTGGTGCCGCTGCCGGTGAGCCGCTGGCCGAAGCCGTCCCAGTCGTCCAGCCGCTCAACGGCGTCCTGCCGGGTGCTGACCAGGGCGATGACGTCCTGCTGGGTATCATTGCGGCGGGCGAAGACGTCGATCCAGTCGGCGTACAGCGCGCCGGTGCTGTAGAACTTCTCGCCGTCCAGCCGCCAGCCTTCCGCCTGCGGCGTGAGCCGGGTCAGTACCTCCCCCAGCTTCACGCCCCCGGTTTCGGTCCAGCCGTTGCCCACCAGCTCGCCGTCGAGGAAACGGCGGAACCAGCGGTCCCGATCCGGCGAGTCGGGCTGGTTAAGCCGGTCCTCGACAAAGGCAAAGTGGCCCCGCAGGGCCTGGGGAATGTTGGAGTCCGCCGCCGCCAACTCGGCCAGCAGGGTCACCAGCTGCGGCAGCGACGCGCCCCAGCCGCCCTTCTCCTTAGGGATGCGCAGGGTGCCGAACCCGGCCTCCTTCAGCCAGCGGATCGGCTCCACGGGCAGGGTACGACTCAATTCCCGGCTCACCGCCCCGTCGGCGATGCGGGCGAAAATGGGCCGGAAGGCGGCGGCCAGCTGCGCATCGTCAGCGCCGGTAGAGAGTAGCGTCATGGTCAGCTCCTTAATGTTAGATGTCGTCAACGTCGTGCTGCGTCGGCTCGTGGCGGACCGCCAGCAGGAAGAAAATCGGAATGATGGCGGCAAGCGACACCACCCAGAACATCTGCGTGCCGAGGGCCGCGCGCAGCTGCGGCAGCACGAACAGCGCCAGCGCGCTGCCGATGCCGGAGAGCGCCCGGCTGAAGCCCACTCCGGTGGCGCGGATGGCGGTCGGATAGGAGAGCGCGGGATAGATCATCAGCTGCGCGCCCGGCCCGAAGCCTTCTGCAAACAGCCACAGACCGAGCATCGCGATTGCCAGCGCGACCCCGGCCGCCGCCTGCGGCTGGCCCACCAGCGCGAGGGCAATCAGGGCGATAAACTGCAGCGCAAACCCCGCGATCGCCACGTGGCGCGAGGGGTACTTCCACGCCAGGTGCATTCCCAGCAGTCCGCCGGTGAAGGCAAACAGCGCGTTCAGGCCCAGCGACGCGGAGATGGTTTCAAACACCCCGGCGCCGAGGAACTGCGCCAGGATCGACGGCAGGAAAAAGGCGATGGCGGTGTACTCAAAAGAGATACAGATATTCATCACCCCGGCGACAATCGTCCGCTCCCGGTAAGGCTTCTCGAACAGCACCCGGAAACTCACCTTCGGCGGCGGGGCCGGGCGCGCGGCGGGCGCCGCATGGGCCGCAATGCCGTAAGAGTCGCGCAGAATGCGCACCGCCGAATGAAGATCGCCCTGGCTTGCCGCCCACAGCGGCGACTCGTTCATAAAGCGGCTGCGCACCGCGATAATCAGCAGCGCGGGTACCGCGCCGAAGAGCAGCGAGGCGCGCCACAGCCAGTCGAGATGCTCTTCTGGCAGCAGAAAGTAGAGGCCGAAGATAATCAGAAAGCAGACCGTCGAGGCCGCGTACCACATCGGGCACCAGGCCGCGAGGCGGGCCGCCTTGTTGGCTTTGCCGCTGAAGCGGGAAAACTCCGCGAGGTAGGACATCGCCACCGGCAGATCGATACCGACGCCGATGCCCATCAGAAAGCGCGCGCCGATCAGCACCCAGACGCTGGGCGCCAGCCCGGCGGCAATCGCCGATACCACGAAAAAGAGCATATCGGCCATAAACACCGAGTAGCGGCCATATTTATCGGTCAGCCAGCCGCCGATGAGATTGCCGATAATGGTCCCCACCATAATTGACGACGTCACCAGCCCGGTGAGCAGCGGCGACAGGCGGAACTCGCGCACCACGTCGTCAATGCCGTAAGAGAGCGTGGTCAGATCGTAGGCGTCGAGAAACACGCCGCCGAGCGCAAGCAACACAATCATGCGGGCATATTTCGCCTGCTCCCTGCCGGAATTGATCAAGCGGGCCACGTCGCCCGCGCCGCTGACCGGTGAAGAGGCGCGGCTGAGATCGTCTACGGAAAGCGTACTCATTATTGTTATCCTCGGATTATTGTGCGGAAACCGGCACCAGCACGCCCTTCACCAGCGGGTCGTCGGTGGTTTTCAGCCACGCCGGCGCCGCTGGGACCGACGACGGCGGTAACAGAGCGGGCGGGCACCTGCAGGGAGAGGCCCCTGAGCACCTCGCTATGGCCACCGTCCGCCGTGCGGTAGCCCTTGTGCAGCCGATCGATGTCTATCATGCGACCTTCTCCCCGCGACCGGCGCTGACCGCCGCCCCGCGCCGGTAGCCCGCCCCCGGATGCGGCGCCTCCAGCCGCGGCCCTGCGCCGAACAGCTTCTCGCGCAGGGTGCCCGGCTGGTACTCCTTCTTGTAAACGCCGCGCTTCTGCAGCTCCGGCACCAGCAGTTCCACCACGTCAGTGAAGGTCTCGTGGGTCAGGGCGTAGGCGAGGTTAAAGCCGTCAACGTCGGTCTCCTCCACCCACGCCTGTATCTCGTCGGCTACCGTCTGCGGGCTGCCGACCAGCAGCGGCCCAAAGCCGCCGATGCCCACCCAGTCGGCCAGGCCCTGTACCGTCCACTGGCGGTTCGGATCGGCGGTGGAGAAGGCCTCAACCGCCGACTGGATCGCGTTGGTGTGCAGATACTTGAGCACCTGATCCGGCTGGTACTGTGCGAAGTCGATGCCGGTCCAGCCGGAGATCAGCGCCAGCGCCCCCTCGTAGCTGACGTACTGCTTATACTCCTGCCATTTCGCCTGCGCCTCGCGGTCAGTCTCGCCGAGGATGGTGGTTAGCTTGCTGAAAATCAGGATGCTGCGCGGATCGCGCCCCGCCTCTTCCGCCCGGCGGCGGATGTCGGCCACGGTTTTCTTCAGCAGCGCCTTCGACGGCGGCGCAACGAAGACGCACTCAGCGTGCGCGGCGGCAAACTGCTTGCCCCGGCTGGAGGCCCCGGCCTGGTAGAGCACCGGCGTGCGCTGGGGCGACGGCTCGCAGAGGTGAATGCCCGGCACCGAGAAAAAGGTGCCGCGATGGTCGATCGGGTGGATCTTGCTGGGGTCGCTGAAGATCCGCCGCTCGCGGTCGCGCAGCACCGCGCCCTCCTCCCAGCTGCCCTCCAGCAGCTTATAGACCACCTCCAGATACTCGTCGGCGTAGTCGTAGCGGGCATCGTGGTCTTTTTGCGCCTGCTGGCCGATGTTGCGCGCCCCGCTCTCCAGATAAGAGGTGACGATATTCCAGCCGACGCGCCCCTTGGTCAGATGATCGAGGGTCGACAGACGGCGGGCGAAGGGATACGGATGCTCAAACGACAGCGAGGCGGTTAGACCGAAGCCGAGATGTTCGGTCACCAGCGCCATCGGCGTCACCAGCGCCAGCGGATCGTTGACCGGCACCTGGGCGGCCTGGCGCAGGGCGGCGTCACCGCTGCCGTTATACACGTCGTAGATGCCCAGCACGTCGGCAATAAACAGGCCGTCGAACTTGCCGCGCTCCAGCTGCTTCGCGAGGTCAACCCAGTACTCAAGATCCTTATACTGCCAGGAGCGGTCCCGGGGATGGGCCCACAGGCCCGGCGACTGGTGGCCGACGCAGTTCATGTCAAAGGCGTTGAGGCGAATTTCACGTTGTGAGGGCATAGCAATCTCCACGGCGCGGCCCGCGAGGGCTGCGCGCGTTATTAGTGAATAAAAAGGTGAAATTAAGGCGTCAGGTCAGGAGACGGGACATCGTGCCGGTTTCAGCGTCTTAAGGCTGCTCAGCGCTTCGGCGGCAACCGCTGCGGCGTGGTCGGCCACCTGCGGCAGGCCCATCAGTTCGCCAAAGTAGCCGCGGGCCGCCGGGCCGGCGACGAAAATCGGCGGCGCATCGTCGCGCCGCAGGCCGGTGGCCCGGGAGCGGGCGTCTACGTCGATGCCCAGGTTCAGCGCATCGGCGCGGATCAGATCCCGCCCGGCCAGGTCGCGCAGGAAGGGATGGCCGTCGATAAGGCCCGCGTGAGCGGGGCCGGTGGTGACGATCAGGTGGCTGACCTCAAGCGTTTCTTGCCCGCCGCGGCGAACATCGAGCGACAGGCGCAGGCGATTACCACCGGCGTCAAGGGCCGCGAGCCTCGCGGCCAGCACCCGCAGGCTGCCCGCCTCCCGGCGCTGGTTCAGCACGTCCGACACCTGGGGCGCCACGCGGTAGCGGTGCACGTCCCAGAAGCTGCGCAGGTGGCGCAGAAAGCGCAGGCGGTCGGCGATGCTCAGCCCCCGCCAGATCTGCTGCCCCTGATTGCGCACGGCGTCCAGCACTACCTGCCATCCCAGCCCCTGTTCTGCCGCAGCGGCTACGTCGGCGCGGATCCGGCGCAGGCGCTGGCGCAGATTGCCGGTCAGGTACTCGCCGGGCCATTCGACTTTTTCACCCCTCAGGTTATCGCGGGAGAGCAGCCCCCGGCGTGAAAAGGCGGTAATGGGCCCCCGGTGCCCCAGCCGGGTCAGGGTCGCCACGGTATCAGCCATCGTCAGGGCGGTGCCGATAATTGCCACCGCCGCATCCGGGACGATAGTGCTCAGTTTTTCCGTCTGCCACGGATTGGCAATCAGGCCCGGATGCGCCTGCCAGGGGCGCGCCAGGGGCGGGATCGAAGGCGGCGGATGGCTGACGGCCAGTACCAGCAGATCGGGCGACAGGCGGCGTCCGCTATCGGTCACTACCTCGCCCTCCTCAAAGGCCGCGGCGCTCTCCTGCAGGTGGACCAGACGCCCGCCGCTGGCCCGCGCCGCATCGGCAAAGCGCCCGGCGACGTACAGGCCGAACTGGCCGCGCTGGGGAAAGACCGCGCCGTCGTCGCGCAGGGCGGCCGGATCGTCGAGAAAGGCGGGCTGTCCGCGATACCAGCGGTCAAAGGCACCCTCTTCATCGCCGGCAAGCTGCATCCGCGCGGCGGGGACGTTAATGCGGTGGGTCGGTTCGCTGGTCGAGTAGGCGACGCCCGCGCCGGGCACCGGGCGCGGCTCCAGCAGCGTTATCCGCACGCCTTCCGGCGCCAGGGCCTGCAGGGCGATGGCCGTCGCCGCGCCGCTGAAGCCGCCGCCGACAATCACTACGTGAAGATCGCTTTTCATTGTGCCTCCTCCGGTTCACGGACCACTATCAGCTGGCGCTCGCCTGCCTGACCGGGCGCTTATCGCCGCCGATCGTCTCGCCGAACGGCCCGGTATTGACGCTGCGCGACGCCGGCTGCTGGCGGTTGACCGGCAGCAGCGGCATCACCAGCTCCGCAAAGCGGTGCGCCTCTTCAAGATGAGGATAGCCGGAGAAAATAAAGTTGCTGATACCCAGCGCCTGATATTCGCGAATGCGCGCCGCCACCTGCTGCGGGTTGCCCACCAGCGCGGTGCCCGCGCCGCCGCGCACCAGCCCCACGCCCGCCCACAGGTTCGGCGCGATGCGCAGGTTATCGCGGGAGCCGCCGTGCAGGGCGCTCATCCGCGCCTGGCCGCTGGAGTCCATGCGGGAGAAGATCTTCTGCGCCTGGGCAATGGTGTCGTCGTCGAGGTGGGCAATCAGTCGGTCGGCTGCGGCCCACGCCTCTTCTTCGGTTTCGCGCACGATGACGTGCAGGCGAATGCCGTACTCCAGCGTCCTGCCCCGCTGCGCCGCCCGCTCGCGCACCGTCGCCAGCTTCTGCGCCACCTGCTCAGGGGGCTCGCCCCAGGTCAGGTAGGTGTCTATCTGCTCCGCCGCCACGTCGATGGCCTCCTCCGACGAGCCGCCGAAGTAGAGCGGCGGGCCGTTCTCCTGCACCGGCGGAAACAGCACCTCGGCGCCCTCGACCCGAATGTGCTCCCCGCGATAGTCCACTTTTTCGCCCTTCATCAGCCGGGTATAGACGTCGAGAAACTCGCGGGTCACCCGATAGCGCTCCGCGTGGTCGAGGAAAATACCGTCGCCGCGGTTTTCAACCGGATCGCCGCCGGTGACGACATTTATCAGCAGCCGCCCTTCGGAAAGCCGGTCAAGGGTCGCCGCCATCCGCGCCGCCAGCGTCGGCGGCTGCAGGCCGGGGCGCACCGCCACCAGATAGCGCAGACGCCGGGTCAGCGGCGCCAGCGCTGACGCCACCAGCCAGCTGTCCTCGCAGCTCTTTCCGGTGGGGATCAGCACACCGTAGTAGCCGAGGCTGTCCGCCGCCAGCGCCACCTGCTGCAGGTAGGGCAGATCGACCGGCCTGCCGCCCTCGGTAGTGCCGAGATAGCGGCCGTCGCCGTGGGTGGGCAGAAACCAGAACAGATTGATGTTGTCTTCAGCTTGCCGGGTCATTATCACTTTCCTATATAACCATATCTGTAATTTGTCGAAGATATGTTTTTGTTTGGTTATATGACCGTTAGCGAGATCCGTGCCAGCTCGGCATAAAAAAATTATTGTTCATAATCATCGAATTAAAAAAATCTGGTTCTGCGCAAACTGTTGCAAACGCGGCAGCCGCTGGCCGCTATCTGTCACGTTTGCAACAGGCTAGCCGCTGCGCCCTCTGGTTTCCGGGCGCGGCGCAGGATAAGTTCAGATCTCCTGTTACCGGAGGTCCGCCATGCCGAATGCTGAGCCTGTTCTTATCGATCCCGCCTCCCGGGCGTTTCAGAGCCTGCTGGACAAGCTTGCCCCTACCGATGCCACCGTGCTGATCGTCGGCGAGACCGGCACCGGTAAAGAGGTGGTTGCCCGCTATCTGCACCACCACAGCCCGCGCCGCCAGCAGCCGTTTCTGGCAGTCAACTGCGGGGCGCTCACCGAAAGCCTGGCCGAAGCGGAACTGTTCGGCCACGAGAAAGGCGCCTTTACCGGCGCGCTGCAGGGCCATCCCGGCTGGTTTGAAGCCGCCGACGGCGGCACGCTGCTGCTCGACGAAATCGGCGAGCTGAGCCTGCCCCTGCAGGTGAAGCTGCTGCGCGTGCTGCAGGAGCGGGAAATAACCCGGGTCGGATCGCGCCGCCCGCTGAAGGTCAACGTCAGGGTCATCGCCGCCACCCACGTCGATCTGGCCCAGGCCATCCGCGAGAAGCGCTTTCGCGAAGACCTCTACTACCGGCTCAATATCGCCGTGGTGCCGCTGCCGCCGCTGCGCCAGCGCCAGCAGGATATTCCGCTGCTGGCCAACCACTTCCTGTCGCTGTATGCCCGCAGGCTGGGACGCCCGGCCCGGCGGCTGGCGCCGGAAGCGCTGGCCAGGCTGATGGCCTACCCGTGGCCCGGCAATATCCGCGAGCTGGAAAATACCCTGCACAACGCGGTGCTGCTGAGTAAAGAGGAGGAGCTCGGTCCCGCCCAGCTGCGCCTGGCCCCGCACGCCGGGCTGCCGTCAGCCGGCGGCGACGGTAGCGGTGACGACGACCTGGACGATTTTATCGCCCGCCAGCTGACCCAGCCGGGGGACGGTCTGTGGCAGCGGGTGACCGGCGCCCTGGTGCGCGGCGCGATGGCCCACTGCGACGATAACCAGAGCCAGGCCGCCGCCCTGCTGGGCATCAGCCGCCACAGCCTGCGCACCCAGCTGGCCAATATCGGAGTGATTAAAGGCCGCCGCCAGGCCGCGCCGCGCCGGGAAGCGGCGGCGGTCCGCGGCGGCGACCGGGAGCTGCGCATCGGCTACCAGCGCTTCGGTAATCTCGGCATCCTGAAGGCGCGCCAGAGCCTGGAGCGGGCGTTTGCCGGTCTCGGGGTCAACGTGCTGTGGAGCGAGTTTCCCGCCGGACCGCAGCTGCTGCACGCCCTCGCCTGCCGCGACATCGACTTCGGCACCACCGGCGAAGCGCCGCCGGTGTTCGCCCAGGCGGGCAACAGCGATCTGCTGTACGTCGCCTGGGAACCGCCCGCGCCGCAGAGCGTGGCGATGGTGGTGCCGCACAATAGCGATATTCGCAGCACCGCCGACCTGCGCGGCAGGCGCATCGCGCTGAATAAGGGTTCAAACGTCCACTGGCTGCTGGTGCAGATCCTCGAAGAGGCGGGCCTGACGCTGGATGACGTGAAGGTGGTTTATACGCCGCCGAAATACCCGCTCACCGCCAGCGACTATCTGGCGGTGGACGCGTGGATGATGTGGGATCCGCTGCTGAGCGACGCCGAGCTGCGCGGCGAGCTGCGGGTGGTCGCCAGCGGCGAAGGCCGGGTCAGCAACCACCAGTTCTACCTTGCGCGGCGGGAGTACGCCACGCAGCACCGGGACGTCATCGCCAGGCTACTCAATGAGCTGACGCAGACCGCGCGCTTTATCGACAGCCAGCGCGCCGAGGCCGCCAGGCTGCTCTCCGCCGAGCTGGGCATCGACCCGCTCTCGCTGGAGCAGGCGCTGGCCCGCCGCAGCCACCGCCCGCGGCCGATGGACCTGCCGACGATCCGCGCCCAGCAGCGCATTGCCGATCGCTTTTATGCCTTAGGGCTGCTGAACCGGCCTATCGCGGTGCGCGACGCGGTGTGGTATGAGGAGGCGGCCAGCGAGGCGGGGGTCGCGCTAGGGGCGTGCTGAGAGGTGCAGCGCGGCCTGTTGTCGGGTGGCGCTGCACTTACCCGACCTACAAAACCCTGTCATTTTTGCACTGCACTTATGACGTCTGAGGGGGTATAAGTCCGGCTTAAAATCGCCTCAGCTTATTACGGATGGCCGGGGCAGCCCGCAGGGACGCGGGCTGAGGCGAAACGAGGCATGGACAAAATCGTCCGGAACGATTTTGAACAATGCGCAGCATTGGCCCCGGAGGGGCGAGGCTCAGGGATGAGCCGAGTAATCACGAGTCGAGCCGTACCCGAAAAGCCAGTAGTAATAATCTGAGGTTCCGCGCAGCGGCGATTTTTGTTGCCGGGAGCCGAGAGTGCAGAGAGGGCGGCGGCGAGCCCTCTCTGCACGTTCACCGCAGAAAACCCGACAGAGAAGCAGAGTGCTGCGAGTGAACGGAACTATTCCACGATCCTGTACAGAATGGGATTTTATATTTGCATCCCATAACAGTATCTACGGCAGATGGCCCGTAGGCCCGGCAAGCGAAGCGCCGCCGGGCGTGTCTTTTACAGCGCCGCCTTCAGCCTGCTCACCGCCTCCACCAGCTGTTCATCGGTCGCCGTCGCGTAGGAGAAGCGCAGCGTGCGCCGGTCCGGATTGTCGCTGAAGAAGAACTCGCCAGGGACGTAGACTACGCCTTTCTCCAGGGTCCGCTGCAGCCAGGCGGTGGTGTCGCGCGCCTCGCGGAAGGTGGCCCACAGGAACATGCCGCCTTCGGGCTGATTAAACGTCAGATGCTCGCCCAGCTCTTCGGTCAGCAGCTGCGACAGGCGCAGGCACTTCTGCTGATAGGCGTCGCGGATAAGGGCTATCTGCGGCGCAAGGCGATCCAGCGACAGGTAGGCGCTGACCAGCGACTGGGCAAAGGCGTTAGCGTGCAGGTCGGTGGCCTGTTTGATGATGGCGACCTTCTGCTTCATCCACTCCGGCAGGATTATCCAGCCCACGCGCAGGCCGGGGGCGAGGATCTTCGAGAAGGTCGAGGTATAGGCCACGTGCTCTTCGCAGCCCAGCTCGGTCGCCACCTGCAGCAGCGGCTTCTCGCGGCGGTCGGTGAAGGCGATTTCGCCGTAGGGATCGTCCTCAATAATCATAAAGCTGTGCTCGGCCGCCAGCCGGACCAGCTTCTCGCGGCGCTCGCCGCTGAGGGTCGTGCCGCTGGGGTTGCCAAAGGTCGGTACCACGTAGACGCACTTGATGCGGGTGGTCTGCAGCAGTTCTTCCAGCTCGTCAACGATCATCCCGTGTTCGTCGCTGCCGACCGACTTCACCGTTGCTCCGGTAAGGCCGAGGATCTGCAGGGTCGCGAGGTAGGTGGGGCGTTCAACGACGAAGACGTCGCCCTCATCGGCGAGCGCGCGGATCAGCAGATCCAGCGCCTGCTGGGAGCCGGAGGTGATCAGCAGACGGTCGCTCTGAGTTTCAATTCCGCGCTGGCGGCACAGCCCCACCAGCTGCTCGCGCAGGGCAGAGTTGCCCTCCGTCAGGCCATACTGAAAGGCGTCGTTAAACCGGGATTCGACCACGCTCTGCGTCGCCAGCGCCAGGCCCTCTTTATCGAACAGGTCCGCCGACGGAATACCGCCAGCCAGGGAGATAACGCCGGGCATTTTGCTGTGCTTGAGGAGTTCACGGATAGCGGAGGGTTGCAGGTCCTGAATACGCTGCGCGAGGTGCATACGGTTGCTCATTGTTACTGTCTCTTTTATGGTTTGTTAAAAATATACATAGCAACCTAACAAAATTTCAATGGCTTTCCGGTGGCGAGCGCTATTTTGCGAGGCGCTTTCCCGAATATGCACATCCATTTGGCCCGCTCTGGCGGTAAATGGTAGGGTATGCGCATCTGGTGACGGGGAACTTTCCGATGGCTATTCACTTACTTATCGTCGACGCGCTCAATCTGATCCGCCGCATTCACGCGGTGCAGGGATCTCCCTGCGCCGACGCCTGCCGCCACGCGCTGGAACAGCTGATCGTTCACAGCCAGCCGACCCACGCGGTAGCGGTCTTTGACGACGAGGCGCGCAATCAGGGCTGGCGGCACCAGCGGCTGCCGGACTACAAGGCCGGGCGGGCGCCAATGCCGGACGATCTGCACGCGGAGATGAAAAATATCCGCCGCGCGTTTGAACAGCGCGGGGTCTGCTGCTGGTCCTGTGCCGGCAGCGAGGCCGACGATCTGGCGGCGACACTGGCGGTCAAAGTGGCGGCGGCCGGGCAGCAGGCAACCATCGTCTCTACCGATAAGGGCTACTGCCAGCTGCTGTCGCCCACTATCCAGATCCGCGACTACTTTCAGAAGCGCTGGCTGGATGCGCCCTTTATTGCCGGCGAATTTGGCGTGCGCCCCGAACAGCTGCCCGACTACTGGGGGCTGGCGGGCATCAGCAGCTCAAAGGTGCCCGGCGTGGCCGGTATCGGCCCGAAAAGCGCCGCCGAGCTGCTGACGCAGTTTCCGACGCTGGAGGCGCTCTATCAGCAGCTGGACGGGGTGCCGGAGAAGTGGCGTAAGAAGCTGGAGGCCCACCGCGAGATGGCCTTTATCTGCCGGGAGGTCGCCACCCTGCAAACGGATCTGCGTCTCGACGGCAACCTGCAGCAGCTGCGCCTGGAAAGATAGCCCTCGCTTAGCGCGAAGGCGCTGGGATCATCGTTCGTCGCGGCGTCCGCCGACCGCTGCCCACAGGCGGCGGACGTGTACCGTCACCTCTTCGCGATCGTGGTACAGCTGGCGGGCCTGGATCTGGGCATTAATGCCGTGCTCGTCGAGCTGCGCCTGAATGTAGGCCAGATTCTGCGACACCTCTTCGTAGCGCTTTTTCATCGGCAGCTTGAGGTTAAAGATGGTTTCGCGGCACCAGCCGTTGACCAGCCACTGGGCCATCAGGGCGGCCACCTTCGCCGGCTTCTCGACCATGTCGCACACCATCCACGAGATGTTGTTGCGGTTGGGTCGATAGCGGAAGCCGTCTTCGCGCAGCCAGCTGACCTGGCCGGTGTCCATCAGACTCTGGGCCATCGGGCCGTTGTCGACAGAGGCGACCCACATGTTGCGCTTCACCAGCTGATAGGTCCAGCCGCCGGGGCAGGCCCCGAGATCGACCGCGTGCATACCGTTTGCCAGGCGCTCGTCCCACTCGTCGGCCGGAATAAAGACGTGGAACGCCTCTTCAAGTTTAAGGGTGGAGCGGCTCGGCGCATCGGACGGAAACTTGAGGCGCGGAATGCCCATATAGAACGGCGAGTTATTGGTGGTCAGCGAGTAGCCGGTATAGCAGCAGCCCGGCGCAATAAAGAAGACGTGGACCACCGGACGCTTCGCCGTCTCGTAGCATGTCAGCACTTTCGCCTCGCGCAGGGCGGCGCGCAGCGGCACGGTAAACTTACGGCAGAACTTCAGCAGCTCTTTACTTTCGTTGGTGTCGGCCACCTCAACCCGCAGATCGCCGCCCTTCTCGACCATGCCCTGCAGCATGCCGACAATCGGGCTTATCCTGTCCTCCGGGGACAGATCCTGCAGCAGCTCCCCGGCAACGAACATCTGGCGGGCGAAAATCAGCGAATCGAAGGGCAGATCGCGAATAAGCTTTTCGGCATCGCCCTCCTGATAGCATTCGAAAATCACGTAGCCGGAGTGCTCTTTCACCCGCGCAAAGCCGTACACCTCAAGGCGGGCGGCCTTGTCCGTAATCTCAGCGGCGCACTCTTTTTCAAATCCCTGGCGGCTGTAGAGAATGACCTTATTCATGCGAACCACCGCGACGCTTGGCGCGAATGGCGCCTATCAGCAGCAGTACCCATCCGGCGAGGAAGCTCACGCCGCCCACCGGCGTGACAAACGCCCACAGGCGTAAATGGGAGAGCGCGAGGCAGTAGAGACTGCCGCTGAACAGCACCGTACCCAGCGCCAGAAAAACGCTGCTCCAGTAAAACCAGATGCTGATCCGGCGCTGCATCGCCACCGCCAGCCCGAGGATCGCCAGGGTATGGAAGCCCTGATACTCAAGGCCGGTCTGGATCCAGCCCATCTCTACCGCGCCCAAAGACTTACTCAGCACGTGGGCGCCAAAGGCGCCAAGTGCGACAAAAATAAAACCGCTCACTGCGGCAAAAATCAGCATGAAACGACCGGTCATGTCATTATCCTAAAAGTAGAACCCCTCTGGCGGGGCACTATTGTTCATATCGGAAGCGAAACTTTTCCTGTTCACTGGCCGCTTTTGCCAGAATCCACTGGCGAAAGGCGGCTATTTTACCCAGTTCTGCCTGGCTGTCATGGCAAACCAGATAAAAGGCATTTTTACTGACCAGCACATCATTGAACGGACAGACGAGGCGGCCGGCTTCAATTTCAGTCTGGGCCATCACGTTATTGGCAAGGGCAATGCCCTGACCGTGGATCGCCGCCTGCAGCACCATCGCACTGTGGCTGAAGATCGGCCCCTGCTGGACATTAATGTGGGCCAGACCGAGCTGGCGCGTGTAGGTCTGCCAGTCACGGCGGGAGGCATCGTGCAGTAGCGTATGTTGCGCCAGATCGGCCGGCGTTTTCAATGCCTTCTCACCGGTGAGCAGCAGCGGCGAGCAGACCGGCAGCAGATATTCGGCGTACAGTTTTTCTACCCTCAGCCCCGGCCAGTTGCCGCGGCCGTAAAAAATCGCCACGTCAACATCGTCCGCCAGCTTATCCTCTTCGCGGTCCACGGCCTGGATCCTGACGTCGATTCCCGGATAAGCTGAGTTAAAGCTTGCCAGCCGCGGCACCAGCCAGTGGATGGCGAAGCTTGGCAATAAACTGACCGTCAGCGCCCCTTTTGCGCTTCGGGCCTGAAGTTTACGCGTTGCGTCGGTTAAATGCGAAAAGATCTCTTTAATGTCGAGGAAATAGCTCTGCCCCTCTTCGGTGAGCAGCAGGGAGCGGTTGCGGCGGCGAAACAGCTTCAGGCCAAGGAAATCCTCAAGAGACTTGATTTGGTGGCTGACGGCGGCCTGGGTGACAAACAGCTCATCTGCCGCGCGGGTAAAGCTCAGGTGGCGGGCCGCAGCATCAAATACACGTAATGCATTCAGGGGTGGTAATCGCTTCGACATGGTGGTTTTGGCTTAGATGTTAACTACAATTAACAATTAGATTACATAATGTAACCTATTAGTTTTTTTAATCTGAGCCATTATAAATTGTCCGTTGAGCTTGCGCCAGCAAATACCTATAGTGGCGGCACTTCCTGAGCCGGAACGAAAAGCGTCGTTGGAATGCGTGTTCTGATGGGCTTTTGGCTTACGGTTGTGATGTTGTGTTGTTGTGTTTGCAATTGGTCTGGAGTTCAGACCTGGGTAGCAAGACTACCGCTTTTCACTTCCTGTACATTTACCCTGTCTGTCCATAGTGATTAATGTAGCACCGCAAAATTGCGGTGCTTTTTTTTACTTAAAATTCAGTACTTAGTTACCAAGCTCGACCATCTCTTTTACGTCAGAACGGTTGATCTGCTGCTTGTTACCGTTGGCGTCTTTATAAGAGATCATGCCAGTATCGTTATCAGTCTGAGGTTTGCCATCGGAAACGATGGTGCGGCCATCAGTGGTGTGCAGCGCGTAGTTTGATGAGCATGCGCTCAGAGCAAAGGTCAGCATACAGGCAGAAATAATTGCGGCAGTCTTCTTCATGGTCTACTCCTTGTTTCCATTGTTTGTTGTTTGAAGCCAGGCCGGAGAGAGGTTTTTAGCAATTAATGCTATAGAAACCTCGTAGACTTACTAACTCACATATTGACCTGACAATCTTTAGCATAACGCACTATCCGGGAACTGCCTGGAATCCCGGAAGATTCTGAACGCCAGCCTCCGCTTGCCCTTCTCTGCAAAGTGCGCGACGATCTGCGCAAATCCATGAGGAAAGCTATGAACGTTTTTAATCCGGCGCACTTTCGCGCGCAGTTCCCGGCGCTGGCGGATGCCGGCATCTACCTCGACAGCGCGGCCACCGCGCTGAAACCACAGGCGGTCATTGACGCCACCCAACAGTTTTATAGCCTTAGCGCCGGTAACGTCCACCGCAGCCAGTTTGCGGCGGCGCAGGCGCTGACCGAACGCTACGAAGCGGCCCGCGATCGCGTGGCGGCGCTGATTAATGCCCCCGAGGGAAAGAATATCGTCTGGACGCGCGGCACCACCGAGGCCATCAATATGGTGGCCCAGAGCTACGCCCGCCCGCGCCTGAAGGCGGGAGATGAGATTATCGTCAGCGTTGCCGAGCACCACGCCAATCTGGTGCCCTGGCTGATGGTGGCCGAACAGACCGGCGCGCGGATTGTGAAACTGCCGCTGGGTCCGGACCGCCTGCCGGACGTGGCGCAGCTCGCGTCCCTGATAACCGATCGCAGCCGGGTGCTTGCTCTGGGGCAGATGTCCAACGTCACCGGCGGCTGCCCGGACCTTAAGCGCGCTATTGCGCAGGCCCACGCCGCCGGCATGGTGGTGATGGTTGACGGCGCCCAAGGCGCGGTCCACTGCCCGGCGGACGTGCGGGCGCTGGATATCGACTTCTACGCCTTTTCCGGCCACAAGCTGTACGGCCCGACCGGCATCGGCGCGCTGTACGGCAAGGGCGAACTGCTGGACGCCATGAGCCCGTGGCTCGGCGGCGGCAAGATGATTACCGAAGTGACTTTCGACGGCTTCAAAACCCAGCCGGTGCCCTACCGGCTGGAGGCGGGCACGCCGAACGTCGCCGGGGTGATTGGCCTCAGCGCTGCCCTGGAGTGGCTGACGGAGACCGACATTGCCCAGGCCGAGCGCTGGAGCCGCAGCCTGGCATCCCTTGCCGAAGAAGAACTGGCGAAGCGCCCCGGTTTTCGCTCCTTCCGGGCTCAGGAGAGCAGCCTGCTGGCCTTTGATTTTGCCGGCGTGCACCACGGCGATATGGTGACCCTGCTGTCGGAGTACGGCATCGCCCTGCGCGCCGGCCAGCACTGCGCCCAGCCGCTGCTGGCGGCGCTCGGGGTCAGCGGCACGCTGCGCGCCTCTTTTGCGCCCTATAATACGCAGGAAGACGTGCACGCGCTGGTCAGCGCCGTTGACCGCGCGCTTGAGATACTGGTGGATTAAATGACGGAACAGGCACTGCATCCCTTCGGTACAACGCTGACTGAGCAGACGCTGCGCGAGACCTTCGCGCCGCTCGGCCAGTGGGAAGATAAATACCGCCAGCTGATCCTGCTCGGCAGGCGGCTGCCTCCCCTGACCGACGCCGCTAAGGCACAGGCCCGCGAGATTGCGGGCTGCGAAAACCGCGTCTGGCTCGGCTATACCCGCGACGGCGAAGGCCGCATGCACTTCTTCGGCGACAGCGAAGGGCGGATCGTTAAAGGTCTGCTGGCGGTGCTGCTGACCGCCGTGGAGGGGAAACGCGCGGAACAGCTGCTGGCCGCAGATCCGCTGGCGCTGTTTGACGAGCTGGGCCTGCGCGGCCAGCTCAGCGCCTCGCGCGGCCAGGGGCTGGCGGCGCTGGGCGACGCGGTGCTCGCCGCCGCCCGCGAGGCTCAGGCCTGACGCGCGGCCTTGGCCATCATCTTCTTCAGGGCGTGAGAAACGGCGACGAAACCAAAGGTCGCCGTGACCATGGTCGCCGCTCCAAAGCCGGCGGCGCAGTCCATCCGCTTCGGCCCCTCCGCCGTACTCTTCATGGCGCACACTGAGCCGTCCGACTGCGGATAGACCAGCGCTTCGGTGGAGAAGACGCAGTCCACGCCCAGCTTGCCCTTACTGTTCTTCACCACCCCGAAATCGCTTTTCAGCCGCTCGCGCAGCTTTGCCGCCAGCGGATCCTGAATGGTTTTCGCCAGGTCGGCGACCTGAATCTGCGTCGGATCGGTCTGCCCGCCCGCGCCGCCGGTGGTCACCAGCGGCACCTTATAGCGGCGGCAGTATGAAATCAGCGCCGCTTTTGGCCGCACGCTGTCGATGGCGTCGATCACGTAGCTGAACCCGGCGCCCAGATAATCCGCGACGTTATCCGGCGTGACGAAGTCGTCCACCACCGTCACCCGGCATTCGGGGTTGATGAGGCGAATGCGCTCCGCCATCACCTCCGCCTTCGCCAGGCCAACGTTGCCGCCGAGGGCGTGGACCTGACGGTTGGTATTGGTGACGCAGACGTCGTCCATATCAATAAGGGTAATGGCGCCGATGCCGGTGCGCGCCAGCGCCTCCGCGGCCCAGGAACCGACGCCGCCGATGCCGACCACGCAGACGTGGGCATCGGCAAACAGCTGCAGCGCCTTCTCGCCGTACAGGCGCGCCGTACCGCCAAACCGCTGGCGCCAGGCGTCGCTGATGACTACTGACATAACTTACTCACTTAACCGCTAAACACATTGCCGTTGCCGGCGCCCGGCGCGCTGCGCAGCACCCAGACGCGGCCATAATGATTGTACCAGCCGGCGCGGTGTCCGGCCTCCGGACCAATGCCCTGATAGATGTCGAAGTGCTGGCCTTTAATCGCGCCGCCGACGTCCAGCGCCACCATCAGACGCAGCTCGTAGTGGCCGTTAAACTTGCCGTTGTTATCCAACAGCGGCACTTCCGCCAGCAAGGTGGTGCCCGCCGGGACAATGCTGCGATCGGACGCCACCGACGCGCGGCCAACCAGCGGCACGGCGCTGGCGCCTTTCACCGGCGCAAAGGACTGGGGCTTAAAGAAGACAAAGGACGGGTTAGCCTCCAGCAGCGCGCGGACTTCCGCTTCGCTGTGGGTTTCGCCCCAGTGGCGGATCGCCTGCATCGACATATCTTCGCGCTTCACTTCGCCGCGATCGATAAGCACCTTGCCGATGCTGCGGTACGGCCAGCCGTTCTTCCCGGCGTAGCTGAAGAAGTTGAGCGGCGAGCCGTCGCCGAAATCAATGTAGCCGCTGCCCTGCACGTCCATGATGAAGTTGTCCATCAGGGAATTGCTGTAGGCCAGCACATAGCTGTCGCTCAGCGCGCCGGCGTAGATGCTGGCCCGCGACGGCAGCTTGCCGCGCTTGGGCGGCATGCGGTAGATGGGGTACTGGAACTCGCCCTGCCGGGTGTGGCGGGCCTCCACCACCGGCGTGTAGTAGCCGGTAAACTGCACGTTGCCATAGTTATCGGCGCCCTGCATCTGCCAGGCGTCAAGGCCATACTGCTTCAGGGTGCGGGTATCGCCCCCGGCGCGCAGCCACTGCTGCACGGCATTAAACACGCCGCTCTGGCTGCCGTACAGGCGCGGCGACGCGTTGCGAATTTCATTAACCTGCTGGGCGAAATCGCCGCCGTTAATCGGCGCACCTACCGCATCAGGCTGATTTACGAGGGAAAAAGGCTGATGAAACTTACCGTCATTATACTGCTGACCGCGATCGGTCGGCTTTGACGAACAGGCCGCCAGCAGCGCCGCCAGCGCGCCCGTTGCCACTATTTTTGCCCAACGTCCTTTCATGGTATCTCGTCTTCTTTATACATAAGGGAATGCGTGATGAAGATAACAAACCGCCGGAGCTAATGAAATGCGCGCGGCGGCTCCCGGGCAAGTTTTGCCTAAAAATTAACGTGTCGCTTCATTTTTACTCAGTTATTTGAAAAATTGGCACATGAGTGGAAAAAAGGGTTGCATAGAAACGTGAGCCGAGTATAGTGCGCTTCCACGGACGCGGGGTGGAGCAGCCTGGTAGCTCGTCGGGCTCATAACCCGAAGGTCGTCGGTTCAAATCCGGCCCCCGCAACCAATTAAAATGTGAAGAGAAATATTTACCGGTTCAAAAGGTAAATGACGGACGCGGGGTGGAGCAGCCTGGTAGCTCGTCGGGCTCATAACCCGAAGGTCGTCGGTTCAAATCCGGCCCCCGCAACCAATTAAAATGTGAAGAGAAATATTTACCGGTTCAAAAGGTAAATGACGGACGCGGGGTGGAGCAGCCTGGTAGCTCGTCGGGCTCATAACCCGAAGGTCGTCGGTTCAAATCCGGCCCCCGCAACCACTTCAAAAAACAGACACCCCGACGGGTGTTTTTTTTTGCCTGCGATTTGCCTCGTCAAAAACGGCGCCCCGCGGCGCCGCTCGTTAACTGCGTCGCGCCAGCGTCGCGCCGTCGGAGAAGTAGGCCTTAATGCCCGCCAGAATCGACTCGGCAACCTCCTGCTGAAACTTCGCCGTTTTCAGCTTGCGCTCCTCTGCTACGTTACTGATAAACGCGGTCTCTACCAGAATCGACGGAATATCCGGCGCCTTCAGCACCGCAAACCCGGCCTGCTCGACGTGATTCTTATGCAGCTTATTGACCCGCCCAAGCTTGCCGAGGACCGCCTTGCCGAACTTCAGGCTGTCGTTGATGGTCAGCGACTGGACCATATCGAACATGGTGTGATCAACGTAGCGGTCGCCGCTCTTGCTGACGCCGCCGATAAGATCCGAAGCGTTCTGAGTCTGGGCGAGATATTTCGCCGCCGTACTGGTGGCGCCTTTGGTGGAGAGCGCAAACACCGAGGAGCCGTGCGGCTGACGGCTGGTGAAGGCATCCGCGTGAATTGAGACAAAGAGGTCGGCGCGCTGCTTCTGCGCCTTCGCCACCCGCACTTTGAGCGGAATAAAGACGTCTTCATTGCGGGTCATATAGGCCTTCATGGTACGATCTTTGTCGATCAGCGCCTTCAGGCGGCGGGCGATTTTCAGCACCACGTCCTTTTCGCGGGTGTGATACTTGCCGATAGCGCCGGAATCCTCCCCGCCGTGGCCGGGGTCGAGCATGATAACGATAGGCCTGTCGCGCCCCGCTCTGCCGGGCTGCGGCCCGCTCTGCGCCGGCGGCACCTGCTTTTCCAGATCGCCCTTGTTGTAATCCTCCAGCAGCGCCAGCAGCGGATCCTGCACGTCGGTGGCGTTGGCCGGATAGAGGTCCAGCACCAGGCGCTCTTTAAATCCGGCCACCGGCGCGAGGGCAAACATCTGCGGCTTAACGTTCTGCTTAAGCTCAAACACCATGCGCACCGTTTGCGGATCGAACTGGCCCACGCGGGCGGACTTAATATAGGGGTCGTCGGCGCGGATCTGCGCCCCCATGCCCTTAAGCACCGAATTGAGATTAACGCCCTCGATATCGACGACCAGCCGATCGGGATTGCTCAGGGCAAACTGCTTATACTTCAGCACCCGGTTGGACTCCACCGTGACGCGGGTATAAGTTGACGCCGGCCAGATGCGGACCGCCACCACATGACTGGCCGCGGCCAGCCCCACCTGGCTTACGCTGAGCAACCACATCGCCCCGGCGCCCTGCAGCAGGCGGCGGCGGCTTAATCCTGACTGACTTCCCGACATGCATCTCCCAAGCAAAAATCTGGTTTCACTTATTTAACAATCAACTGGACCGAAAACTGTACCCAAAGGCGCATAAGCTGTCATCTATAAAAGGGTAAACATTATGGAGTTACGCGCTTTTTACGCAATTAATTAAGCAGCATTGGTTAAAATTGTTGCTTGCACTTGTTACCAAAACAGAATAAAAATACATTTATTACGAATAAACATTCATGAGAGGCAGGCTGTGGTGAAGGAGCGTAAAACCGAACTGGTTGAGGGATTTCGTCATTCTGTTCCCTATATTAACGCCCATCGCGGGAAAACATTTGTCATCATGCTCGGCGGCGAAGCCATTGAGCACGATAACTTTTCCAGTATCGTCAACGACATTGGCCTGCTGCACAGCTTAGGCATCCGCCTGGTGCTGGTCTACGGCGCGCGCCCGCAAATTGACGCTAACCTTGCCGCGCACCACCACGAGCCGGTCTACCATAAGCACACCCGCGTGACCGATGCCAAAACCCTTGAGCTGGTGAAGCAGGCGGCGGGCACGCTGCAGCTGGATATCACCGCCCGGCTGTCGATGAGCCTCAGCAACACGCCGCTGCAGGGCGCGCACATTAACGTGGTCAGCGGCAACTTTATCATCGCCCAGCCGCTGGGCGTCGACGACGGCGTCGACTACTGCCACAGCGGCCGCATCCGCCGCATCGACGAAGAGGCGATCCACCGCCAGCTCGACAGCGGCGCGATTGTGCTGATGGGCCCGGTGGCGGTCTCGGTGACCGGCGAGAGCTTTAATCTCACCTCCGAAGAGATAGCCACCCAGCTCGCCATTAAGCTAAAGGCGGAGAAAATGATCGGCTTCTGCTCCTCGCAGGGCGTGTACAACGAGCAGGGCGAAATCGTCTCCGAGCTGTTCCCCAATGAGGCGCAGGCCCGCGTTGAATCGCTGGAGGCCGAGGGCGACAGCTACTCCGGTACCGTGCGCTTCCTGCGCGGGGCGATCAAAGCCTGCCGCAGCGGCGTGCGCCGCTGCCACCTGATAAGCTACCAGGAGAACGGCACCCTGCTGCAGGAGCTGTTCTCTCGCGACGGCATCGGCACGCAGATCGTGATGGAGAGCGCCGAACAGATCCGCCGCGCCACCATTAACGACATCGGCGGCATTCTGGAGCTGATTGAGCCGCTGGAGCAGCAGGGCATTCTGGTGCGCCGCTCCCGCGAGCAGTTGGAGATGGAGATCGACAAGTTCACCGTCATCCAGCGCGACGGCACCACCATCGCCTGCGCGGCGCTCTACCCCTTCCCGGAAGAGCGGATCGGCGAAATGGCCTGCGTTGCGGTCCATCCCGACTACCGCAGCTCAGCGCGCGGCGAAGTGCTGCTGGAGCGCGTCGCCGCCCAGGCACGCCAGATGGGCCTCGACAAGCTGTTCGTACTAACCACCCGCAGCATCCACTGGTTCCAGGAGCGCGGCTTCACGCCGGTGGAGATTGACCTGCTGCCGGAGAGTAAAAAGCAGATGTACAACTATCAGCGCCGATCTAAGGTACTGATGGCGGATTTGGCATAAATGCCTCAGACCGGGCGGTAGCTCCGCCCGGTCTTCTTACCCACTCCCCCCTCTGCTCCCCCGCCATAAAACTCATGCTATTATTGAATCTCAATAATATTTATTGAGGATCGAGTCATGGCTGATATGCGTACTATCACAGCTCCCCTGCCGATTGAGATGGCTGAAAGCGTCGATCGCTGGGCTGAAAAGCACGGCCGCACCCGCTCATGGTTAGTCAGAGAAGCCGTTGGCCAATTTCTTGCGCGTGAAAATGAGCGCGATCGGCTGATACGCGAGGCGCTTGACGCCGTCGATGCCGGACAGCTTATTTCTCATGAAGATATGGTCGCCTGGGCCGAATCACTCGGCACAGATAAGCCGCTCCCACCGCCGGAGCCGCGTAAGTGAGGTTTCAGTGGAGCGTACCAGCCAGAAACGATGTTGTCCGTCTGCACCAGTTTCTGGCCGATAAGAATGAGGCCGCAGCAGCAAATGTGGTCAGATCTCTGGTTAACGCTCCCGCCACCCTACTGCTCAACCCTCGACGGGGAGAGAAAATAGAGGGGTTTGAACCTCGCGAGGTGCGGCGCGCCATCATCGGCAGCTATGAAATGCATTATGAGCTGCAGAATGATGTATTAATTGTTCTGCGCATCTGGCACCAGCGCGAGGACCGTTAACGCCTTTACACTCCCGCAAACAGCGCCGCCAGCCCGCTACGCCGCTCGGTGCGCTGGGTAATGGCCTGTGCCAGCAGCTTTTCATCCGCGTACATCGACAGCCGCTGCTTAGCGCGGGTGATGGCGGTATAGACCAGCTCGCGGGTGACGACCGGCACGCTGCGGTTGGGCAGCACCAGTGCCGCGTGGTTAAACTCCGAGCCCTGCGATTTATGTACCGTCATCGCCCAGGCCGTCTCGTGCTCCGGCAGGCGGCTCGGCTGCACCGACTTGAGGCTGCCGTCCGGCAGCGGGAACCACACGCGTAGCCCCTGCCCCCGATCCAGCGCAATACCGATATCGCCGTTGTACAGCCCCAGGGCGCTGTCGTTGCGCGAGATCATCACCGGCCGTCCCTCGTACCAGCGCGCCTGCGCCGGGCGGGTGATGAGCCCCCGGCGCACCAGCAGCTGCTCCAGCTGCGCATTGAGGCCGCTGACGCCGTAGGGGCCCTCGCGCAGGGCGCACAGCAGCCGGTAGCGGCTGAACGCCTGCAGAACCTCCTCCGGCGCGGCCTGTGCCTTCAGCAGACGGAGATAATCGCCGTAGCCCGCCAGCGCGTCGCTAAGCATTGCCTCATACTCCTCGCCGGTTGAGAGCGGCTGGAGCGCGATATCGTCGAAGCCGTGATGCAGCGCCGCCCTGACGGCGGCGCGGTCGCCGCGGTTGACCGCCAGCGCCAGCTGGCCGATGCCGGAGTCGCTGCCGAAGCGGTAGCTTTTTTGCAGCAGGCACAGGCTGTCGCGCAGCGCGCCCGCCTGCGTGCCTTCCCCCGCAGGGACCGGCGTGCCGGTCAGGCGGCTCAGCTCCGCGGCGCGTTCGGCGGTGTAGCCGGCATTGACCCAGGCGCAGATATCGCCCAGTACCGCCCCGGCCTCCACGGAGGCGAGCTGATCGCGGTCGCCGAGGAAAATCACCCGCGCGTGCGGCGGCAGGGCGTCAATCAGCCGCGCCATCATCGGCAGGTCAATCATTGAGGCCTCGTCCACCACCAGCACGTCCAGGTGCAGCGGGTTGCCCGCATGGTAGCGGCCGCGCTGGCTGCCGGGCTGAATGCCCAGCAGGCGGTGCAGAGTGCTGGCCTCGGCGGGCAGTTGCGCCTTTTGCGCATCGCTGAGCGGCAACTGGCCCAGCGCCAGACCCAGGGATTCGGTCAGCCGCGCCGCCGCCTTGCCGGTGGGGGCGGCCAGGCGAATGCGGCACTTCGCCTCGCGGCGGGTCTGGATCAGCGCCGCCAGCAGCTTCGCCACGGTGGTGGTTTTGCCGGTGCCCGGGCCACCTGAAATCACTGAAATGCGCCGGGTCAGGGCGACGGCGGCCGCCACCTTCTGCCAGTCCACTTCGTCTGAGGGCGGAAAGAGTGCGCCGAGCGCAGCCGCCAGCTGTCCTTCGTCCTCGCGCAGCGGCTGCCCGTCGGCCTGGCTGAAGAAGCGCGCCACGCTGAGTTCGCTGCGCCACATCCGGTTGAGGTAGAGCCTCTCTTCGCTGAGCACCAGCGGCGTCGCCGCCTCGCCGCCGCTGACCGCCGGCGAGCGCTGCAGGTGCGCCAGGATGTCATCGGCGCTCCCGGACCGGACAAACAGCTGCTGCCAGATATCGCGCTCCCGGCCGGTGGCCTGCTCGTCTTCGCACAGGCGGGAAAGCGGCAGGCAGACGTGGCCCTCGCCGACGTCGCGGCTGAGCAGCGCCGCCGCCAGCAGGACCGCCGGGGCATCATCGTGCGCCACCATCAGGGCAAACTGCACGTCCAGCGGGCGCAGCAGCTTCGCCCCGGCCGCCTGGTTTAACAGTGACTCCATGCTCATGACGCGACCTCCTGCTGCGTACCGGCGAAGAGCGCGTCCAGCCCTTCAACCAGCGCCCGCGCCGGGCGGGTGCTGAAAATGCCCTGCCCGCCGTCGCCGTCGACACCGCGCAGAAAAAGATAGATAACGCCGCCGAAGTGGCGGTCGTAGTCGTAGTCCGCCAGCCGGTGGCGCAGGTAGCGGTGCAGCGCCAGGCTGTAGAGCTGGTACTGCAGATCGTAGCGGTGGGCCTGCATGGCCCGGGCCATCGCCTCCGGGGTGTAGGCCTGGGCGCTGTCGCCCAACCAGTTGGACTTGTAGTCCAGCAGGTAGTAGCGGCCGTCGCGGCGGAACACCAGGTCGATAAAGCCCTTCAACATGCCGCTGACCCGGCGGAAGTCCAGCGGCGGGCAGCCCGCCGACAGCGGATCGTACCGGCGCATCAGCGCGTCGAGCGATTCCGGAGCCAGCGGCCGCTCGATGGGCAAATAAAACTCCAGTTCCACATGGCGGTCGGCGGCGGCAAGCGCGCTGAGGGGCACCTCCGCGCCGGGTAGCGGTGTCCCGAGCACGGCGGTGAGCCAGCGGGTCAGCACCGGCGTCCAGGCCGCATCAAAGCCGCCGCGCTCCAGCTGTAGCTGCACCTCGCTTTCATCTACCGGTCGGGTAAAGTCGATGGTTTCAAACAGGCCGTGCAGGAAGGTCCCCGGCGAGGCGCCGCGCGGGAAACTGTGCGGCGTCAGTTCGGGCTCTTCTGTCGTTCCCTCGCCAACGCCCGCCGCGTCGATATCGAGCCTCGGCAGCAGATCCAGGGCCACGCCGTGGCCGCGCTGCTGCAGCCCGGAGTAGCTGGTGACCCGCCACTCGTCGCTGATGCGCCGCCGCATTTCGCGCGCCTGCAGAGCGGGCATCTCCGGGGCCAGCGGCTGCCAGCGTTCGGCGGCGCCTGCTTCGGCGACGGAGAGCGCAATATCGCCGGTACAGAGCGCGCGCAGGCAGGCCTCAAGGCCGTCGGCGTCTTTCGGCTCGCCGCCCTGTACCAGCCGGCCGATGGCGCTGTGGTGCAGTTCGCTCTCTGCCGCTTTATCGCTGCGCCGGGCGCTGAGCGGCGCGATGCCGAGGCTGCAGTGCCAGACGGCGCGGGTCAGCGCCACGTAGAGCAGGCGCAGATCTTCCGCCAGCCGTTCGGCCTCCGCCAGCGCCAGGCTCTCTTCGCCCTTGTGCAGGTCGAGGACGGCGGAGAAGGTGCTGCGGTCGTGATAGAAGGCCTGATCCTGCTTGCGGTAGCGGGCGATAAACGGCAGCCACACCAGGGAGTACTCCAGCCCTTTCGATTTGTGGATAGTGACAATCTGTACCAGGTGCTTATCGCTCTCCAGGCGCATCTGCTGCCCGGAGCCGCCGCCCTCCGCCCCGGCTATCTGCTGCGCCAGCCAGCGCACCAGCGCGTGTTCGCTCTCAAGCTGGCCGGCGGCCTCCTGCAGCAATTCGCTGAGATGCAGAATATCGGTCAGCCGGCGCTCGCCGCCGCGGGTCGCCAGCAGGTTTTCGGCGATATTGCGGGCGCTCATCAGGGCGCGCAGCATGGTCATTACGCCGCGCTGCTGCCACAGCTGGCGGTAGCCGGTAAACTCCTCCACCAGCGCGTCCCACGCGGGTTCGTCGAGATTGAGCGCCTCAATCTGCTGCGCGTTAAGGCCAAATAGCGCGCAGGCCAGGGCGCTGCGCAGGCCGCTCTCACGCTCGGGAGCCAGTACCGCCTGCAGCAGCCACAGCAGATCCTGCGCCTCGGGCGTTTCGAAAACGCTGTCGCGGTTCGAGAGATAGACCGAGGGAATGCCCAGCGCGTTGAGGGCGTCGCGCACCAGACTTGCCTCCTGGCGGTTGCGCACCAGCACGGTAATATCCGAGGCCCGCACCGGCCGCGACGTTTCGCCGCGCCACAGCAGCGCGTCGCCGCGCTGCCCGCCGCTCAGCCAGGCGCGGATCTCCCCGGCGCACAGGCCCGCCATCTGATTCTGATAGTCGCCCGCGCCGACGCCGTTGCCGGGCATCAGCCAGAAGCGCATCGCCGGCTGCGCGTCGCCGTTCAGCGTAAAGCGCAGGCTGCGGTTCTTCTCCGCGGGCTTCACCGGCAGGAAGGGAATGTCGCGAAACATAAACGGGTTGTCGACGGCGCTGAACAGGCGGTTGACGCTCTCTACCACGCCCGGCGCCGAGCGCCAGTTGGTATCGAGCGTGTAGTGCGCCGCCACGTCGCCGCGGGCGCGCATGTAGGTGAAGATATCCGCTCCGCGAAAGGCGTAAATTGCCTGCTTGGGATCGCCGATCAGCAGCAGGGCGGTCTCCGGCTGCTGCCGCCAGATGCGGCGAAAGATCCGGTACTGCTGCGGATCGGTATCCTGAAATTCGTCGATCATGGCGACCGGAAAGCGCTGTCGAATGGCCGCCGCCAGCGCATCGCCGCCGTCGCCCCGCAGGGCGTCGTCGAGGCGGCTCAGCATATCGTCAAAGCCCATCTCGCCCCGGCGGCGCTTCTCCTGCGCTACCGCGTCGCGGATCTCCGCCATCGCGCGGGCGATCACCAGGTCATTGAGCGACGGCGGCGCGGCGGTTATCGCCTCTATCTCGGCAAACAGCGGGTGGCGCGGCGCGTCGCCGCCCTCTTTGGTCCGCGAGAGCAAAAAGGCCTGAGCAAACTTCTCCAGCGCGTCCGGCAGCGCGTAGCCGGTCGTTTCTTCCTGAGCCCAGGCGCTAACCTTCTCAAACCACTTGCCCTGATTGCCGCGGTTGAACTTGCGGCGGTCGAGATCGGCGCCGTCGAGGATCGCCGGGATCTCCTCGGCGGCCGCCAGCCAGCGGACCTTGAGCGCGTTAATCTGCTCAAGGATCTGCTGATGGCGGGCGATCAGCGTTTGGTCCGCCGGCGGGGTTTTTAACTGCGGCGCCTCGCCCTGCAGGTAGCGGTCGATAGACTTCAGCAGGTCCTGCGGCCCCTTCCAGCTGGCGTGAACCATCTCCGCGACGTCGCGCGGCAGCGGGTAGCAGTGGCGGCGCCAGAAGTCGGCGCAGGCGCGAAAGCGCAGCCGCGACTCGTCCTCGATGAGGGTCTGCTCAAACAGCATCCCGGACTCAAAGGCGTTGAGGCTCAGCATCCTCTGGCAGAAGCCGTGGATGGTGAAGACGGCGGCCTCGTCCATCTGCCGCTCCGCCAGCAGCAGCACCCGGGCCGCCTCGCGCCTGTCGGCAATCTCCGCCAGCAGGCTGGCGTAGAGCGGATTGTCGGGCTCCTCTTCTTCACGCAGGCAGGCGATGCGCAGCTCGTGAATGTTGCTGCGGATGCGCCCGCGCAGCTCTTCGGTGGCGGCCTCGGTAAAGGTCACCACCAGCAGCTCTTCGACGTTAACCGGCCGGACAAAGGCGGCATCGCCGCCGAGCCCGAGCAGCAGCCGCAGGTAGAGCGCGGCGATGGTGTAGGTTTTTCCGGTGCCCGCAGAGGCTTCAATCAGGCGCTCGCCAATCAGCGGCAGGCGCAGGGGATTTAACGTCTCGGCTGTCCCGGTCATTCACTCTCTCTCATCAACGGCATGGACTGCTGCAGGGCGCTGATGCTGTTCCACACTTTCCAGCCCTGCGGGTGCGCGTACTCTGCCTTCCCGCCCTGGCTTCCGGAAATCTGTGAAAGCAGCGTCATCCCCTGCGGCTCCACTACCGTCTGATGAAAGAAATCGGCAAGCTTCGCCGGGGTCAGCAGCTTAATCTGGGCTACTACTTTATCACGTGAATCAAAGCGCATATTACCGCGATCGAAATCTTTGCTCAGCGCCGAGGCCTCTTCGCTCAGAGTCTGCGGCGGCTGCATCAGCTGAGCGATGACCGCCTGCTGAATTTGCGCGAACTCCTCCGGCTTCATGGCCCGCAGCTTCTGCTCCGCCGTCGGGAAGAAGGCCTTAAAGCGCTCCCAGAGGAAGGCGGGCTGCTTGTCGCTGCTCTGCAACAGGAAGCCCAGCCCCCACTGGCGGCCAACGTTCATCGGGAAGGCAAATACCGCGTAGCCCAGCTGCTCTTCGGTGCGCAGCTGGTTGTAGAACCACGGCTGGATAATCTGCCCCAGCAGCTCGGCGGCGGCGGAGCTGCTGTATTCATCGACGTTCGCCGGGGCAAACACCGCGCCCAGCGCCGAGTCGCTGCTGCTGCCGGCTTTTTCAAAGATGGCGTTCTGCTGCTTTGTCACCGCCACGTCCGGATTGCGGCACCAGGTATCGCCTTTGGTGGCCAGCTGCTTCTGCACGCGGCGGGCGAGCGCCGTGGACTGCTCCGGCGTCATGTTGCCGACCACCAGAAACTCCGGGCGCGCGCCCGTCTTAAGCTTCTCGCGCCACGCCATGACCTCCTTCAGAGTGATGGAGGGCAGCAGCGCCCGGCGCGCTTCGCGCTGGAAATACGGCACCTGGGAGATCATCTGCAGCGGCATGATGGCCTGCTCGTAGGCTTTGCCTTTATCGGCAGAATCCATCATCTGCGCATACCAGGATTTAGCCTGCTCGAGCTGCGCCTCGGTGGGCTGGTAGCTGAAGTAACCCTTGAGCAGGGCATCAAACAGTTCTGGCAGACGCTGGGTGTAGCCATTGGCGTTCACCAGCAGGCCGCTGTTGGCGCCCGTTGAGAAGCTGATGCCGCCGACCGCGGCCTGGTTGCTGAGCTGGTCGAGGGCAATCCCCGCCAGATAGTCATTGAGGGCAAAAATCACCTGGTGGCGGGCGCTATCCATTACCTGCGGGTTGCGCAGCACCAGCGTGACGTCGGCTTTCGGCTCGCTGGCAAAGTAGCGCCCGGGACTGTAGACCACCCGCAGCTGCGGCTCATCGACGATAAGCTTCGGCTTGTCGGCGTCGCCTCCGGGCTTAATCAGCGTGAAATCATCCGGGATGTAGGGATTCAGCGTCGGCAGCTGCAGGGCTAGCTTTCCGCCCTCCTGTCGCCACTGCTCCAGCGTCCGGTCGCTGATTTTATCCACCTGATAGGGCGCCCCGACGAAGTAGGCGGTCTTGTTATGCGGCTCCTTGTCGCTGATGTACCAGATGCGCGCGTTTTGCGGAGTCATCATCGCCAGCCGCGACTCAATCGCCTTCTCGTCAAAGCGATCGGCAATGTTCACCACGTCCAGGGTATGCTCCACCGGCACGCGGATCATCACGTCCGCCAGCCACTCAACGTAGTCCATATTGCGGTTGATGGAGGGGTAGCGAAAATCGAGATCCAGCACGTGGGCCAGCTCGTCGAAATAGCGCTTATCAACGCCCTTCTCGCGCAGCATGTTGAGATAGCTGAAGATGGCGGCAACCACCTGGTCGCGGTTAGCGAGGCCTTTGTCGGTCAGGCTGGCCGAGATTGCCAGCACGCCGCTGTTGCCGGTCACCACCGGATCGGAGTCGGCGCGAATGCCCTCCACCAGCCCCTGGCGCTGCAGCCAGTCGGAGAGCGTACCGGGGCTGCGGTTGCCGATAAGGTAAGTGATCAGTTCATCGGTTTTGCTGCGAAACTGCGGCGAGTTGTTATCAATGCGAAACTCCACCCGCAGCACCTTGCGCGGAATGGCGGGCACGTAGTGGATGATGATGCCCTTCTGAGCATCGGTCACCACCGGTACATCAATCTGCGGCCGCTGAATGTTGTGATTGGCGACCCGCCCCCAGGTGCGGGCGGCCATCTCCGCCAGCGCCGGCAGCGGCTTATTGCTGTAAATCACCGCCTTCATGATGTTGGCCGAGTAGTACTTATCGCGGAAGGCGTGCAGGGCGTCGAGCACCGGGCTGCCGGGCTTATCGCTGAGCGTTTCCAGGTTACCGCCGGAGAAGCGCGACGCCGGGTGGGCCGGGTTGATGGTTTCGGCGCTCACCTGCGCCATGCGCATGCCGTCCCGGCTGCGGGCCATGGTCAGCTCGGCGTTAACGGCGTTGCGCTCGCGGTCGGCGTATTTCTTATCCAGCAGCGGCGCGGCGATGGCGTCCGCCAGCCTGTCGACGGCGCCCTCAAGGGCGTCGTTTTCGACTTCCAGATAGAAGGCGGTGCGGTACGGCGCGGTGCTGGCGTTGTGGCTGCCGCCGTGCAGCTTGAGGTACTCCGCCAGATTATCGGGCTGGGGATACATTTTTGAGCCCATCAGGGTCATATGCTCAAGAAAGTGCGCCAGTCCCGGATGCGAATCAGGATCCTGAAGGGAACCGACGGGCACCACCAGCGCCGACAGCGACTTTACCGCCTGCGGGTCAGAGACCAGCAGAACGGTCATGCCGTTATCGAGGGTGATAGCCTGATACTGGCGCGGATCCTTCTCGCTTTTACGAATCGTCTCTTTAACGGGCTGCCATCCGCCGTCTGCCTGACTCAGCGGCGCCCACAGGGCGAGGAAAACAATTACTACGCGGAAAAACCATTTGCTGCCGGGCATTCACGAACCTCATCATTAACAAACATTTGCCGCACTGAACAGGCAGCTTTTTTATGCACTTTATCGCTCAGGCGGCCTGCAACGGCCCCGCTCTCAGTGATCTGGTACATAACAACATCAGTCCGTGACACTTTTTACGCATCATAAAGGAACCCTTTGCGGTGCGCAATTTTCGTACAGATACGACACTCTGCGGCGATCAGCTGCGGCTGAAGCGGAGCATCGGCAGCAGAAAGCGCTCGGCCTCTGCGGTAATTGCCTGATAGTGCTCCGGTTCCAGCGCCCGCCAGAGCCGCTGATACCATACGTCGGCCCCTTCCCCGCCGACCATCACGCCCCCCTCCCAGGCCTGAATAAATTTGCTGCGCGCTTTAACCTGCGCCTCCTCGTCCCTGACGATGACATCATTTTCAGCGTCATAACATGATTTCAGCCAGGCTCCGCCGCTTTCCGGCGCAAACAGCAGCGGCCGGGTCATGCCCTCGCGGTAGCCCGCCACCAGCTGCGACAGATGCGCCATCGCCTCCTCCGCCGACAGCGGCGCGAAGCGCCACTCTCCCTCTTTGCGCAGCAGCAGCCGGCTTTCGCCGCCGCCGCCGCTGGCGCAGTAGACCAGGTGCTCCAGCCAGAGCTGCATCCCCTGCGCAAAGCTCTGCAATGACGGACGCCAGCGCAGCAGGCCGTCTGACTGTACCTGCGCCAGCCAGCCGGTGATACGGATGCCGTCACACTCCAGATCAATTTCGCGCTGCTCGCCCGGCTGGCGGCTGGCAATCACCCGGTCGGCCAGAGCCTGCATCTCCTGACACTGGTCATCCCAGGCAATTTCGCCGAAGGCCCCGTAGGGCAGCTCCCCGGCGGCGCGGAAGCGGCGGAACATCGCCGCCGCGTCCTGCTGCTCGATAAGCGTATTCACCAGCTGCTGGTTGAGCTGATAGCGGGTCAGGGTATCCAGCGTAAAGGGCTCCGTTTCCGGGATATCGCTCTCCTCCTGGCGGAAGCTGACCCGCAGGCGCATCTGGAAAAAGGCGCGCACCGGATGCAGCCAGAAGCGCTGCAGCTGGTCGAAGGACAGTTCGTCAACCACCAGCGGCGGCAGCGGCTGGATAAACTCCCCCTGCGGCTCGCCCTGCTGTCCGGCGGCGGCCAGCCATTCGCGGGCGTAGCTCTGCTGCTCGCCGGGGATAAAGTTGTCGGCATCAAACGGCATGCGGGTGTGAAGGTGGGTAATGTGCGCCTTGATCCGCACTTCGCTCTCGTCGCAGTTCAGCGCCTCATCGCCGATCAGGCAGTGGCTCTGCCCGACGTAGTCAATCAGCTCCTGCACCAGCACGGAGGGATAGCGTTCGCTGTTGTCCTGAATCGAGCGGCCGATGTAGCTGATATACAGCGTCTGCTCCGCCGACATCAGCGCCTCAAGAAACAGATAGCGGTCGTCGTCGCGGCGGCTGCGGTCGCCGCGCACCGGCTTCTGGCTCATCAGATCGAAGCCGAGCGGCGCGAGGGCGCGGGGATAGACGCCGTCGTTCATCCCCAGCAGGCAGACCACTTTGAACGGGATTGAGCGCATCGGCATCAGGGTACAGATATTGACCGGCCCGGCGAGGAAGCGCTGGCTGATGCGCGCCTGGTCCAGGCGCTGGGCCAGCTCGTCGCGCAGCAGCGACAGCGGCACCGCATGCGGATAGCGGGCATCAAGCCCCTGGTCAATGATTGCCTGCCACTGCTCCTCAACCAGCGCCAGCGCCGCTTCGGTATCGGCATCCGGCAGGAAGAAGTCGCCGAGCATCTCGCGGCACACCGGCAGCCACTCTGCCAGCGGACGCGCCTCGGCAAGCGCCAGCCGCCAGCGGTGCAGCTGGCTCAGGAGCGACGCAAGATGCCCCACCAGGGCGGCAATCAGGCCGCTGGAGGCGTCGTAGGGCAGGACGTCGCGCCATTCGCCCTGGCTGCTCTCCATCGCGTAGCCCAGCAGCATGCGGGTAAGACCAAAGCGCCAGGTGTGCTGCCCGGTAGCCGGAAGATCCCACTCGCGGACGTTGTCATCATCCAGCCCCCAGCGGATGCCGGATTCGTTCACCCACTGGCGCAGGTAGCGCAGCCCCTCTTCATCAATGCTGAAGCGCGCCGCCAGCACCGGGACGTCCAGCAGCGCCAGGACGTCTTCACTGACGAAGCGGCTGTCGGGCAGGGAGAGCAGCGTGATAAAGGCCTCCAGCGCCGGGTGCGCCTGGCGCGCGCGGCGGTCCGATATCGCCCAGGGCACGTAGCGGTCGCCGGCGGCGCTGCCGAATACCGCCTGAATAAACGGGCTGTAGCTGTCGATATCGGCCACCATCACGATCACGTCGCGCGGCGTGAGGGTCGGATCTTCGTCGAACATCGCCAGCAGGCGGTCGTGAAGCACCTCCACTTCGCGCTGCGGGCTGTGGCAGACGTGCACCGTCAGGCTGCGGTCGGCGGGATCGAGAGGCCGCTTGCCGACGCTGCTTCTGAACTCCTCCGCCGTCTGCCCGGTAACCGCGCTGCTGCGCAGCTCCAGAATGTCGTGCTGCAGGTTGTGCAGCAGGTTGTCCGGGTCGATGTCGACAAAGGCGTCCAGCTCCTGGTAGTGCTCCAGCCCCGCCAGCAGGTAGATGTAGTCGCGGCCCAGCTTGCCCCAGGAAGCCAGCATCGGGTTACCGACGTCCTGCTCGCCGTCATCGTTAAACAGCCCCGGCGCCCGGTGGCTGTCGTGAAACAGCGGCAGCTCGCGCTCTTCGCGGTGGTGGCGCCGCTGGCGCGCCATCAGCCTGGCGAGAAACGCCGGGTCTTTAATATCGCCCCAGTAGTAGCGGCAGGGATTGGTGAACAGTACATAAACGTCAATGTGCCTGCCCAGGGCCTGCAGCGCCTGCAGATAGACCGGCGGCAGGGCCGAGATGCCGCAGATAAACACCCGCGGGGGCAATTCAGCGGCCAGCGACTCGCCGGACTCAAGAGCATTGATAAAGGTCTGATAGAGGTTAGCGCGGTGCCACTTCGGCTGCCCCAGCGCCGCCGTGTGTTCGACCAGCGCCTTCCACAGCGGCGCCTGCCACGCCTGGGCGCCATCCAGACCGTCAACTAGCTCATCGGCCTCCCAGCGGGTCAGCCACTCCGGGCGGTAGACCAGGTACTGATCATAGAGATCGGCGATGCGGGAAGCCAGCTGGAAGCACTTGCGGCTGTCGCCGTCGTCGGCCAGATAGTGGTGCAGCGGCGCAAATGCCTCCTGCTCCAGCATCTGCGGCAGCAGCGTCATCAGCTTCCAGCGCATGCTCTGCTTGCTAAACGCACTCTCTTTCGGGATCTCTTTATCCTTCAGCACGCGGACAAACATGTCCCAGATAAAACTAGCCGGCAGCGGGAATTCGATATTGGCGGCGATGCCGAAGCGCTTAGAGAGCGTCATCTGCAGCCACTGGGCCATGCCGGTACTCTGCACCAGCACTCTTTCAGCCTCAAACGGGTCGCTCAGCCGCTCCTGCTCGACGATAAACTCCATTAGCGCTTCCAGCACGTCGAGGCGGTTAGAGTGGTAGACCCGTAGCATAGCTTCTCCCGGTGAAGTAACAGTAGCGCCGCTAGCGCGGCGGACAGTGCAGGCGGGACATCTGCCCCTCCCTGCCCGACGGCGCGACAATAGTAACCGTGATGCTGACACATCTTTGCCGCATTGTCTGCACGCGCTGCATCTTCCAGCCCGCCGGCAGCGCGGGCGGCAGCGGCCCGGCGGCGTCCCACGCCGTGCGCCAGAGCTGGCGGTACTGGGTGAGCTGCTGAAGGCTGTTGCCGAGCCGGCTCTGAAGAGAGCTGGTGGTGGAGATGACCAGCACCAGCAGCACCATGCCGATCAGCACCTCCGGCAGGCTGAATCCGCGCGCCCGGCTTACGGTATCTCGCATTCGCCTGCCTCCTTGCGCGGGCAGAAGTCGCTCCAGCCGCGAGGGCTGAAGTGCACGCGGCCTTCCGTGACCGTAGCGGACTGCCAGCGCCGCTGCTCGCCGCTGCGGGCCCCTAATATCGCCGAGCCATCGGCGAAGATCCGCAGGCAGAGCGTGCCCGGCGCGGCATCCGCCTGCCGGCACTGCACAGCAGGCTGCGGCTGCCACGGAATCTGCTTGCCCCACTGCAGCAGCGACTCTGCCCGGGCGCTCTGCATCAGGGCGCGGCTCTCAAAGGTGACCTGCGCCAGCAGGGTTTCATACTGGCGGCGGGTCCCCTGCAGCAGCGCGCTGGCCATCACGAAGAGCAGCAGGATCAGCAGCAGAGAGGAGGCCCCGCGCTGGCGGTTCACAGGTTATACGCCGTGACGCTGAAGCTCGCCCGCAGCGCTTCGCGGCCCTCTCCTCTGCCGCGGGCCGCTAGTGTGACCGTCAGCAGCGGCGCGCTGCCGGGGATCTCATGGCGGCTTATCGTAAACGCTTCGACGCTCAGCGCATCCGGATCGGTCATTCTCTCCCAGCCTTTTCCCGCGCAGCTTTCCGCGCCGCGTAGAGTTTCCAGCGCGCCGTCGCGCAGCCTGAACCCGGTGACGTCGGCGTTGGCAATGGCCTTTTCGCCCCGCGCGAGCGTAAGCCGCGTGTCCCAGCGGATCAGGGCGCAGCCCGGCGCGAGATGCAGAGGATTACCGGCGCAGCGCCGGCTGGCGCAGTAGCCCGCCCGCTGCAGATGACGGGAGATAACGTACACCCGCTGCCACACCTCTTCTGCCAGCATCTGCGCCCGGTACTGCTGCAGGGCGCCGCGCTGCAGCGCCGGCAGGTAGCGCGCGCTCCCCAGCAGCAGCACGCTGCTGATGGTGATGGCGATAAGCGTCTCAGCCAGCGAAAAACCGCGTTCGGTTAAGGACATTCCTGGCCCCTGCCCGCTTCGCACAGGCGAATTCGACCCCAGACGGAAACCACCACCCGCCAGCGCCCGGCGGGGCTGCGCAGGACGACGTGTCCCGGCCAGGCGGTGCTGCGCAGGCCGTAGAAGCCGAGCGAGGGCGTCATCTCCTCAAGCACCACTTCCGGCCAGGCGGGAAGCAGTACGAAGGGCGTATCGGCCGGGCACGGCGGATGGTTCTCTTCACGGGCGTCAAGACACCAGCCCGCTGTTCCTTGCCGCACTTCAGGCAGGCGATCCCGCCGGTGCCAGCTGGCGTCGCTGCGCAGCAGCGCCAGGTAGTCCCGCACCTGGACGGCAACCTGCCACAGCCGCTCCCGCTGCTGCCAGCGCTGCCAGCTCCACGCCCCGGCGCCCGCCAGAATCATCATCAGCGCCATCGCCACCAGCATTTCGGTAAGGGTGTAACCCTGCTCTCGTTTCATGGCGGGGAGTATGGCGGGCGTGAAAAAAGCGGGCCAGCAGCTGTCGCGCGATTTACGCGCGTGATTCAGAGGAAATTGTGATATTGCAGGTCGTTGCAGAAAAACCAGAAGCGGTATTCAGAAAAGAGAAACCGGCCGCGGGGGCCGGTTGATTTCAGATGATTTAAATCGCCACCGGAGCTTTAATGCCCGGGTGCGGATCGTAGCCTTCAATTTCAAAATCTTCGAAACGGTAGTCGAAGATGGAGTCAGGCTTACGCTTGATAATCAGCTTCGGCAGCGCGCGCGGCTCGCGGCTGAGCTGCAGGTGCGTCTGCTCCATGTGGTTACTGTAAAGGTGCGTGTCGCCGCCGGTCCAGACGAAGTCGCCCACCTCCAGATCGCACTGCTGGGCCATCATATGCACCAGCAGCGCGTAGCTGGCGATATTGAACGGCAGGCCGAGGAACACATCACAGGAGCGCTGATAAAGCTGGCAGGAGAGCTTGCCGTCCGCCACGTAGAACTGGAAGAAGGCGTGGCACGGCGCCAGCGCCATTTTGTCCAGCTCGCCGACGTTCCAGGCGGAAACGATAATTCGACGCGAGTCCGGGTCGTTTTTCAGCTGGTTCATAACGGTGGTTATCTGGTCGATATGGCGGCCGTCCGGGGTCGGCCAAGCGCGCCACTGCTTGCCGTAAACCGGGCCAAGATTGCCCTGCTCGTCGGCCCATTCGTCCCAGATGGAGACGTTATTCTCATGCAGATAAGCTACGTTGGTATCGCCGTTGAGGAACCACAGCAGCTCGTGAATGATGGAGCGCAGATGGCAGCGTTTGGTGGTGACCAGCGGAAACCCCTGCTGCAGATTAAAGCGCATCTGGTGGCCAAAAATCGACAGCGTGCCGGTGCCGGTGCGGTCATTTTTTTGGGTGCCCTCATCGAGCACCTTCTGCATCAGTTCAAGATACTGTTTCATGATTCCTCAGGAGACTTGTTGCTGCGGATGGCGGCGGTATGCCCAGACCATCATAATGATACCGGCCAGCACCATCGGGATGGAGAGGATCTGCCCCATGCTGATGTACTGGACCCACGCGCCGGTGAACTGGGCGTCCGGCTGGCGGAAGAATTCCACGATGATGCGGAACAGACCGTAGCCGATCAGGAACAGGCCGGAGACCGAGCCGGTCGGGCGCGGTTTGCGAATAAACAGATTGAGGATGATAAACAGCACTACGCCTTCCAGCGCCAGCTCATAGAGCTGCGAGGCGTGGCGCGGCAGCACGCCGTACTTATCAAACAGCGACTGCCACTCAGGATGCGTCGGCAGCAGCGCCAGGTCTTCCGCGCGCGAGCCCGGAAAGAGCATGGAGAAGCGGAAGTTCGGGTCAACGCGGCCCCACAGCTCGCCGTTGATAAAGTTGCCGAGCCGCCCGCAGCCGAGGCCGAACGGGATCAGCGGAGCGATAAAATCAGAGACCTGGAAGAAGGTACGTTTGGTGCGCTTCGCGAAGACGATCATCACCACGATGACGCCAATCAGGCCGCCGTGGAACGACATACCGCCGTCCCAGACGCGGAACAGATAGAGCGGATCCTGCAGGAACAGCGGCAGATTATAAAACAGCACGTAGCCGATGCGGCCGCCGAGGAATACGCCGAGGAAACCGGCATACAGCAGGTTCTCGACCTCGTTTTTGGTCCAGCCGCTGCCGGGACGGTTAGCGCGGCGGGTGGCAAGCCACATGGCAAACACAAACCCCACCAGATACATCAGGCCATACCAGTGAAGCGCAACCGGTCCGATGGAGAAAATTACCGGATCAAACTCCGGGAAATGCAGATACCCACTATTCATCTGTCACCACAAGTTCTTGTTATTCCGCCGAAAGTGGACAGCGGTAGAGATGTGCGGCCCGCAGGCCGCGCCGAAGGTGCGAATGATAGCACAAGGTGAGTTTGAGGCACGCAGGTAAAGATGTAAAAGGTCTGTAATGGCGGGACAGCTGCGGCCTACCGGCCGCCGCGAATCAGGCCGCCCATGCCGCGCCGCTCCATAAAGGCCGCCACCTGGTGGCGCACCTCCGTTGCCATCTGCGCCTCAAGGCTTCGCCGGGCAAGGGTCTGCGCCTCTTCGAGATCGACGTGGCGCAGCAGATACTTGACCCGCGCCACCGAGCGCCCGTTCATCGACAGATGGCGGAAGCCGAGGCCAATCAGCAGCGTCACGCACATCGGGTCCCCGGCCATCTCGCCGCACAGGCGCAGATCGAGATCGTAGCGATCCGCATCCTGAGCGATCATCGACAGCGCCCGCAGCACCGCCGGATGCAAACTGTCGTAAATGTTCGCCACCCGGGTATTGTTACGATCCACCGCCAGCAGATACTGGGTCAGATCGTTGGTCCCGACGGAGATAAAGTCGATCCGGTTTGCCAGGTGCGGCAGCAGGAAGACCATCGACGGCACCTCCAGCATTACGCCAATGCGCGGACGCGGGATCTCGTAGCCGATCATCTCCTCCACTTCGCGGGCCGCGCGTTCGATCAGCCGCTTAGCTTCGTCGATCTCTTCGATACTGGTCACCATCGGCAGCAGGATGCTGAGATTGCCGGTGGCCGCATTGGCGCGCATCATGGCGCGCACCTGGATCAGAAAGATCTCCGGCTGATCGAGCGTGATGCGGATCCCGCGCCATCCCAGGCAGGGGTTCTCTTCGCTGATCGGCATGTACGGCAGCTGCTTGTCGGCGCCGATGTCCAGCGTGCGCAGCGTCACTGGCTTGTCGTTGAACATCTGCAGCATGCCCTGATACTGAGCCACCTGCTCCTCTTCCGAGGGAAAGCCGCTTTGCAGCATAAAGGGTATTTCGGTGCGATACAGGCCGATGCCGTCGATGCGGCTGCCGAGCTTCTGCTCGTGCTCCGGACTGAGGCCGGCGTTGAGCATCACTTTGATCCGCTCGCCGCTCTTCAGCGCCGCCGGGCGCTCGACGTCATCTTCCGCCAGCCGGCTGAGCTCGTTCTCTTCGCTGATGAGGCGCTGGTACTCGTGGAGCAGCACCGGCTCAGGATCGACGAGGACTTCGCCCCGGTAGCCGTCCACCACCAGCATCCGCCCGTGCAGTACGGAGGGCTGAATCTCAGCGCCGATAACCGTCGGAATACCGAGCGCCCGCACCATGATCGCGGCGTGCGAATTGGCCGCGCCGTCGCGCACCACCACGCCGGCGAGCCGGTCCTGCGGCAACTCGGCAAGCGTGGTGGCCGACAGCTCGTCGCCCACCAGCACAAAGCGCTCGGGCCAGGTGTCCGCCGCCTGCGTCGTGTCATCGAGATGAAACAGCAGCCGCTGCCCGAGCGCGCGCAGATCGCCGGCGCGCTCTTTAAGATAGCCGTCGGTCAGGGCCGCGAACTGGGCGGCAAACTTTTCAATGACGGTTTTGACCGCCCATTCGGCGACAAAGCCCTTATCAACCTCTTCAAACAGCTCCTTGCGCAGCCGCGGATCGGAGAGCAGGTGGGAGTAGAGGTCAAAAATCGCCGCCGTCTCTTTCTGCGCCCCGGCGGCAAAGCGTTTGCTGTAGCGTCGAAACTCGCTGGAAGCCTCTTCCAGCGCGCCGGTCAGCCGCTCGCGCTCAAGGGCGGTGTCGAGGGTGGAGGCTTCGTAGACCTGCTCCATCAGCGGCAGCGTGGCGTCCATCCAGCCTTCGGCAATGCCGACCCCGGAGGAGGCCGCCAGCGCGCGAATGCGCGTCTGCCGGTACTGGCCGAACAGCGCGGTAAGCTGGGAGAGAGAAAGAATGGCGGCCATCTGTGTGGCCAGCGTGACGAGGAACGACTCTTCGCTTTCGTCAAACTGACGCAGCTCGCGCTGCTGAACCACCAGTACGCCAAGAAGCTGGCGACGCTGGATAATCGGCACGCCGAGGAAAGCGCGGTACTTCTCCTCTTTTACCGAGGGGATGTATTTAAAGCTGGGGTGCTTCTGCGCGTCCGCGAGGTTAATCGGCTCTGCCAGCCGCCCGACCAGGCCGACGATCCCTTCGTCAAAGGCCAGCGTGATGGTGCGCCCGCGCGGCTTTTTCAGGCCGCGGGTCGCCATCAGGTAGTAGCAGCGCCTGTCGTGATCGGCCAGGTAGACCGAGCACACCTCGGTCTCCATCGCTTTGCAAATTTCGGTAACCAGAATGTCCAGCGCCTCGTTCAGACGCGGGGCGCTGGCTACTTTCTCGACGATCTCTCGCAACCGGGTGAGCATAATGTGCGTGGCTTAACCTCTTTTACGTCTGTGCGCAGGCGCGCTGTTCTGCTGCCTGGGCGTATTATCCGCCAGGGCCAGCACCACGCCCACAAACTCCTTCATGACCCGACGATAAACGTCGCGCTTAAACGACACCACCTGACGCACGGGATACCAGTAACTGACCCAGCGCCAGCCGTCGAACTCAGGAGTGCTGCTGGTTTGCATATTGATTTCAGCATCGTTGCTCATCAGCTGCAAAAGAAACCATTTCTGTTTCTGGCCGATGCAAACCGGCTTCGTGTCCCAACGCACCAAACGTTTTGGTAATTTGTAGCGCAGCCAGTTACGGGTAGAAGCAAGGATCCGCACATCTTTACGGCTTAATCCAACTTCTTCGAACAGCTCCCTGTACATCGCCTGCTCGGCAGATTCACCGGGGTTGATGCCGCCCTGCGGAAACTGCCAGGAGTGCTGACCATAGCGTCTGGCCCACATCACCTGTCCCTGACGATTACAAATTACAATACCAACATTTGGGCGGTAGCCATCGTCATCAATCACCGGACTACCTCTAGATAATCTTCAATGTGAATGATTGTTTCACACTCGCCGGAAACGGTAAACCACTCTGTGTGGTGCAGTGATCCGGATAACATTTGAATAACTCACAGTATTCATCGAAGTTATAAACAGAAGATCGGCAGCAGGGGCCATTTTATTCACTTTTTCTGTGGATAGAGTTGTGCAGAAGTACGGAATTAATGCGGGAAAACCCTGAACAGGTCAAAACCCCTCTGAATGAGCAAAGTAAAAAAATCGCTATTTTTTATAAAGTTAATATCAAAAACATCGTCAAAAAGCAGATAAACGTGATGTCCATCACACTGACGATCCTCCGACTGATGAAAGATCGACCAATGTCGTTTTTATCCACAGATTGTGTCACTAACTTAGGCATTTTTTGTGTGAAAATTGGATTTTCGTCGCACGTCAAGGCTGTAAATGGAAACAGTAGTGGGCGTTTTCCCCAGTTATCCCATTTTTCTGTGGATAACATGGTGTAAGATCCTGTTTATTGTCGGTGACCAGTTTTGAAAAACATTTTTTTTCGACTATAAGGGCGCCGTAGGAAAAATAAAAAAGTAAGCAAAATCACATAATTGGATTAGTTTTCCCGAAAGCGCTAAACTTCATCCACAGAGAGGGAAAACCTCGTTCACTTTTTCACCAGAGATCTCGCTATGTCATCGTTATCGCCGCTGCGCCATCCGCCACAGTCCGAAGCCGAGCTTCTGGGCCAGGCGCAGGCCCTCGCCGGCTTTTCGCTGGGAGAGCTGGCGACGATGGCCGGGCTGCCGATACCGAAAGATTTGAAGCGCGATAAAGGCTGGACCGGTCTGCTGCTTGAGGCGTGGCTGGGCGCCAGCGCGGGCAGCAAGCCCGAACAGGATTTTGCCGCTCTCGGCGTGGAGCTAAAAACCATCCCCATCGACCGCGCAGGCAAACCGCTGGAAACCACCTTTGTCTGCGTTGCGCCGCTGACCGGCAATAGCGGCGTCATCTGGGAGACCAGCCACGTTCGCCACAAGCTCAGACGCGTGCTGTGGGTGCCGGTCGAGGGCGAACGCAGCATACCGCTCGCCGGGCGCCGGGTTGGCGCGCCCCTGCTGTGGAGCCCTGACGAGGAGGAGGAGCGGCAGCTGCGCCTCGACTGGGAGGAGCTGATGGACCTTATCGTTCTCGGCCAGGTTGAGCGCATCACCGCCCGCCACGGCGAAGTGCTGCAGCTGCGTCCCAAGGCCGCCAACAGCAAGGCGCTGACGGAGGCCGTCGGCCTCCACGGCGAGCCTATCCTGACGCTGCCGCGCGGTTTCTATCTGAAGAAAAATTTCACCGCCAGGCTGCTGGCCCGCCACTTCCTGCTCTGATACTTTCTCTGTTTTCCGCTCACGCTAGCGCCTATAATCAGCGTTTTGCATTTTTGGCAGGGCTTACAATGTTTGCATGGATAACCGATCCCAACGCCTGGATGGCGCTCGGCACCCTGACGATCCTTGAGATCGTTCTCGGCATCGACAATATTATTTTTCTCTCGCTGGTGGTGGCGAAGCTGCCTGCCGCGCAGCGCAACGCTGCGCGCAGACTCGGCCTGCTGGGGGCGATGATCATGCGCCTGGCGCTGCTGGCCTCGATTGCCTGGGTGGCGAAACTGACCACGCCGCTGTTTTCTCTCTTCGGCCACGCCTTTTCCGCACGCGATCTGATCCTGCTGCTGGGCGGGCTGTTTCTTATCTGGAAAGCCTGTAAGGAAATACACGAGACAATCGAAGGTGAAGAAGAGGGAATGGAAACCAACGTTCACTCTTTTCTTGGCGCCATCGTCCAGATTATGCTGCTGGATATTATTTTCAGCCTCGACTCGGTTATTACCGCCGTGGGTCTCTCCGACCATCTGTTTATTATGATGGCGGCAGTGGTGATCGCCGTGGGGATAATGATGTTTGCCGCCCGCCCTATCGGCGAGTTCGTTGACCGCCACCCGTCGGTGAAGATGCTGGCGCTGGCGTTCCTGATTCTGGTGGGCTTTACGCTTATCCTCGAAAGCTACGGCATCCACGTGCCCAAAGGCTATATCTATTTCGCGATGTTCTTCTCTATTGTGGTTGAGAGCCTCAACCTGCTGCGAAACAAAAAGAATCCTCTGTAAACACTTTGTAGCCCTTATTTGAGGGCTACTGCACACTCTTTTCAGATTTTGCCCCTTTTTACTTATCGCTCAGTACGGTATTACTAGTATATAAAGAAGGCGCGGCGCTATTTTACAGAGGTATAACGATGAAAAAATGGGGAGTATTAATTTCTGCAGTAGGACTGGCCTTCGCGGTTTCAGGTTGCAGCAGCGACTACGTGATGGCGACGAAAGACGGTCGCATGATCCTTACCGATGGCAAACCCGAAGTTGACGATGATACCGGGCTGATTAGCTACGAAGACCAGCAGGGCAACACTCTGCAGATCAACCGGGATGAAGTGTCGCAAATCATTAAACGCTAAAACGAAAATCAGGTCAGCCATGCTGGCCTTTTTTATCATTTCTGCTTCCGCTTTCTCTGCGCATCTGCCATGTTTATAGTCCTTTGTCGGACGCCTGAGCGCCTGACGTTGTTGATATAAATAAGGATAAGGAAGGCGGCTATGCACTATCACCGTATCCCCCACAGCTCGCTGGAAATCAGCACTCTCGGGCTTGGCACTATGACGTTTGGTGAACAAAACAGCGAAGCCGACGCCCACGCCCAGCTTGATTACGCGGTATCTGAAGGCATTAACCTGATTGATGTCGCCGAGATGTATCCCGTCCCGCCGCGCCCGGAAACCCAGGGGCTGACGGAAACCTACGTCGGCAACTGGCTGGCGAAGCGCGGCAGCCGCGAAAAGCTGGTTATCGCCTCGAAGGTCAGCGGCCCGTCGCGTAATAACGATGCCGGCATTCGCCCCAATCAGGCGCTGGACAGAAAAAACATCCGCGACGCCCTGCACAGCAGCCTGACGCGCCTGCAGACCGATTATCTCGATCTCTATCAGGTGCACTGGCCGCAGCGGGCCACCAACTGCTTCGGCAAGCTGGGCTATGAGTGGACCGAATCGCAGCCGGTGATCACCCTGCTGGAGACCCTGGAAGCGCTGGCGGAATTTCAGCGGGCGGGAAAAATCCGCTACATCGGCGTGTCGAACGAGACCGCCTTCGGCGTGATGCGCTATCTGCACCTCGCGGACAAGCACGATCTGCCGCGCATCGTCACCATTCAGAACCCCTACAGCCTGCTGAACCGCAGCTATGAGGTCGGCCTGGCCGAGGTGAGCCAGTATGAAGGCGTGGAGCTGCTGGCCTACTCCTGCCTGGCCTTCGGCACCCTGACCGGCAAATACCTCAACGGCGCGAAGCCCGCGGGCGCGCGCAACACGCTGTTCAGCCGCTTCACCCGCTACAGCAGCGAGCAGTCGCAGAAGGCGGTGGCCGCCTATGTCGAGATCGCAAAGCGCCACGGACTCGATCCGGCGCAGATGGCGCTGGCCTTCGTCCGCCGCCAGCCGTTTGTCGCCAGCACCCTGCTGGGAGCGACGACGATGGCGCAGCTGAAGACCAACGTTGAGAGCCTGCACCTGACGTTAAGCGAAGAGGTGCTGGCAGAGATAGAGGCGGCGCACCGAATTTATACGTATCCGGCGCCATAGCGCCCTTCCCCTTATCGCCATCTTTCCCGCAACTCGCCCTGCGCGAGTTGCGGACTCCACGCAGTCCATTCCCACCCGCAGAATGTCCTCCGTCAGGTTCTACAACCGCGATCACACTATTAACTAAAACCTATCCAGTATGGCGATAATCGCACAGAGTTTCGATTACCGCCATTGACCATTTACATACTCATAACATATCGTCAAACAAAAGCTAACTAATAGTCACTACAGAAATTAACACCCAGCACCATCCACCTCAGAATATGAAGAGGTTGCTCATGATCGCAACATCACGATGGAAAAAGCGTCCTGCAGGATCTAACTGGGGAGAATTCGGTCCCGACGATCAGCTCGGATGCCTTAACTATCTATCCCCGGATAAAGTTCTTCAGGGCATCGCTGAAGTCCGCGCCGGATTGAGTTTCTCTCTGAGCATTCCGCTAAATTACCCCGGCGGAAATACGCTGAACCCCAATAGAAACCCGCCAATACTGCGCCCTCTGCTGCGTCATGGTGAGGTTAATTACAACTGTGAAATGCACAAATTAGAGGTGGGTGCCACGGATGTGCTGAGCGACGATCTGGCCATCATTTCGCTACAGTACTCCACCCAGTGGGATGGCCTTGCCCATGCGGGCTCTCTTTTTGACACTGAGGGCGACGGCATTCCAAAAGCGGTGTATTACAACGGTTTTGCCGCCGGAAAAGATATTGTCGGCCCGGAGCGCATTGAAGATACCGGTATTCCAAAAACGCTCGACCACGGCAGCACGGCTTCGGCGTATGCGCTGGGCATTGAACATATGGCGCGTACCGCCGTCCAGAGCCGGGGTGTCATGATTGACCTGCGTGCCCACTTTGGCGATGCGCGCACACTTATCGGCTATAACGAGCTGATGTCCGTGCTGGAAAAAGATCGCATAGAAGTCACGCCAGGGGATATTGTCTGCCTGCACACCGGCTTTGCCGATCTCGTCCTTTCTATGAAGGGAAACCCCGATAAAGAGAGGCTGGACGCCAGCTGTGCAGCGCTGGATGGTTCCGATCCACATCTGCTGCAGTGGCTAACCGAAAGCAAAATTGCCGCCCTGGCCGCAGATAATTATGCCGTGGAAGCCTTTCCTGCCCGCAGCGGAGGCCACAGCTGTGCGGTACTCCCCCTTCACGAACACTGCCTGTTCAAAATCGGCCTCCATCTGGGAGAACTCTGGAATCTGACCCCACTGGCAAACTGGCTGCGGGCTCATGGCCGCTACCGCTTTTTGCTTACCGCGCCCCCGCTCGATCTTCCGGGTGCGATTGCATCGCCCCTGAATCCTGTCGCAACGGTGTAAGGAAGATAAAAATGAAAAGTAAACCGCGCGTTTTAATTACCGGCGGCGCTAGCGGAATAGGCGCGGCCATCGCGGCGCGCTCAGCCAATGACGGTTATGAGCCCGTCATTATTGATAAAACGGGAGACGGCATTATCGCCGACCTTTCCTGCCCCAGACAAACGGCCGATGCGCTAAATAAAGCACTTGCTGACGGCCCGATTACTCGCCTGGTTAATAATGTCGGCATCGTCTGCCCTGCCCGCGCAGAAGAGCAGACCCTGGACGAACTGGAACTCACGCTCTCGCTGAATCTTCGCTGTGCTATGCAGTGTATGCAGGCTCTTCTTCCCTCAATGCAAGAAGCGGGGTTCGGGCGCATAGTGAATATGTCGTCACGCGCTTCGCTGGGTAAAGAACTGCGTACGGCCTACGCAGCAACGAAAGCCGGTCTGATTGGCATGACCCGCGTTTGGGCGCTGGAGCTGGGAAAGCATGGCATAACAGCTAATGCCATCGGCCCTGGTCCCATTCGAACAGAGCTTTTCGATCGCGCTAACCCGCCGGATGCCCCGCAAACAAAAGCCATCATCAGCGCAGTTCCGGTCAAACGCATCGGGACCCCTGATGACGTCGCGCACGCCGTCTCCTGGATGCTGGACGTGCGCAGCGGATTTGTCACCGGCCAGATACTGTACGTCTGCGGCGGAATGACTATTGGTTCTGCGGGGGTATAAACAGCATGAATAACAACAGACCTGTCGCGATTATTGGTGCAGGCAGCATCGGTATCGCCTTTGCCCTCGTTTTTGCCCGCGCCGGATTTACGGTACATATTTACGATCCGGATGAAATAATGCGCAATAAAGCGCTGCCATCGCTACTCGCTCGTCTTGGCGATCTTGAGACCTTCTCCCTCCTCGATGAAAAGGTGGAAAGCGTGGCTGCGCGCGTGGCCATCTTTGAAGACCAATCCCTGGCAGTGGCTTCATCCCAACTGGTCATGGAGTGCGCGCCTGAGAAAGTAGAGGTTAAGCGGCATATCTTTAGCCAGCTCGATCTTCAGACACCTGCAGATTGTATTCTCGCCAGTGCCTCCTCGGCTATTCCCGCCTCTCATTTTACAGCCTCGCTTCCGGGGCGGGAGCGCTGCCTTATCGCACATCCGGGAAATCCTCCCTACCTGATCCCCGTCATCGAGATTGTTCCTGCACCCTGGACCTCTGTACAAACCATCCGGGAAGCCATAGCACGCTTTAAAACTGCGCTGATGCATCCAGTACTGGTTCAGAAGGAGGTTGAGGGATTTATTTTTAATCGTCTGCAAGGTGCCGTATTACGCGAGGCGTACAGCCTGATACACGACGGCGTCGCCTCTGTTGAGGATATCGATACGGTAATGACAAACGGCCTCGGGCTAAGGTGGTCAGTCATTGGGCCATTCGAAACTGCAGATCTAAATACCCGTGGTGGCATCGTGTCACATGCAGAAAAAATGGGTCCAGCCTACATGCGCATCGGCGCCGAGCGCGGAGATCGCAGCACATGGCCGCCGGAGTTGGTCGCCACTGTCAACAGCGCCCGGCGCCGGGTTTTACCGCTGGAAAACTGGGAGTCGCGGGTGGCCTGGCGCGATCGTCAACTCATGGCACTTCTGCAGTTTCGAAAAAATAACAAAACCAGATAGCGAAATACATTGATGTAATTTCCAAACCATCCCCTACGCAATATCGTTTAAGGTACTTAAGGTATGACAAAAATAACAAATTTTTTTACCGAATTAATGCGGCGATATTTACCCGATCCCTTTGTCTTCGCTATTCTGTTGACGCTGCTGACGATGATTCTGGCATTTGTGGTCGAGGGAGTTTCGCCGCTGCAGATTACCATGGACTGGGGCGACGGCTTCTGGAAGCTGCTAAGCTTTACTACCCAAATGGCGGTTATTCTGGCTATGGGCTATGTTCTTGCCGCTGCGCCGCTGGTAGATCGTCTACTGAACCTGATCGTCGATCGCGTTCACACTCCGCGAAAAGCCATCATTGTTGCGACCTTAATTGGCGCCGTTGGCAGCTATCTCAATTGGGGCTTTGGTCTGGTAATAGGCGGCATTGTGGCAAAAAAACTGGCCCGCAGCGTACCCGGCGTTCACTACCCCCTGATCATCGCCGCTGCCTACAGCGGGTTTACCTTTTATGGACTCGGCTTATCCGCAACGATCCCGGTGCTGATCTCTACGGAAGGACATTCGCTTCAGTCGCAGATGGGGATTATTTCACTGCGAGAAACCATTTTTTCAACGCCTATCCTACTGACCTCGCTAGCGGTATTGATTACGCTGCCACTCATCAACGCCGCGCTTCATCCAAAAGCTGGCGAGAAAATTATTCCGTATAAAGAGCCTGAACAGGTGAACACACAGCGGGATAGCGTTCTGGATGCACTGCATGGAAAAAATAACTTTGCCGCCAGACTCAATCACAGTAGGGTCATTAGCTATCTTATAGGAGCACTCGGGATCGCCTATGTTATCGGACATTTTATGCAAGGTGGCGCGCTGGACTTAAATATCATCAATTACTTTATCCTGTTCCTCGGAATTATTCTGCTCGGCACGCCAATTAATTACGTCGAGAAACTCAATGAAGGCATTAAAACGATTGGCGGGATTATTCTGCAGTTTCCTTTCTATGCCGGTATAATGGCGATAATGGCAGCCTCCGGGCTAGTTAAAACAATTGCAGAGATTTTTGTCAATATATCAACCCCTGATACGCTGCCGTTCTGGGGGCTAATCAGCTCATTTTTTATCAATTTCTTTGCCCCTTCGGGGGGAGGCCACTGGGTGGTTCAGGGGCCCTTTATGATCGACGCAGCCCACTCCATGAACGCATCTCTGGCGCAAACCTCGATGTCAGTGATGCTGGGAAATGCCTGGAATGACCTTGTGCAACCCTTCTGGATCCTGCCTGCGCTGGCTATTTCAAGGCTGAAGCTACAGGACATAATGGGTTACACGGTGGTAATGATGGGATGGGTAGGAATGATATACATGGCCGCAGTCCTCATCTGGCCCCACGTAGTCTGACTGATAAGCGTTGCCCCCAGAGCCTTATCCGGGGGCAATGCGCTTTACCGCCTCCCCCACCACCACAGCGCCGCAATCGCCAGCGCGAACAGTGCGCCGAAGCCGATGCCGACGCCGACTACCGGAATGCCGACCATCACCGCCAGCGAGTAAAGGCCGAGCATAATCAGCATGGCGCTGTTTTCGCCGAGGTTCTGCACCGCGATGGCGTTGCCGGCGCCGACGCTGCGCTTGCCGCGCTCCTGCAGCAGGGCGTTAAGCGGCACCACGAAGAAGCCGCCGCAGACGCCGAGCAGGAACAGCAGCGCGTAGGCCGGCAGCAGGGCGTGCTGTAGCGCAAAGATAATGACCACTACGCCGAGCAGGATCCCCGCCGGCATGCAGCGGGCAACGGTTTCCAGGCGAATGAGCTTCGCCGCCGCGCCTGCGCCCGCCACGATGCCGACCGCTACCATCGCGTTGAGGTAGGTCGGCGTGGCGTTATCGGTAATGCCCAGCGCCACCGGTACCCACAGCACCAGCAGGAAGCGCAGGGTCACGCCCGCGCCCCAGAACAGGCCGGTGCCCACCAGCGAGAAGCGGGTCTCCGGGTTGTACCACAGGGTTTTACAGGCGGCGAAAAAGCGGCCGGTCATCGCGCTAAACCGCCAGGACTGGCCGGGGCGCGCCGCCGGCAGCGGCGTGATAAACAGGTTGGCCACCACGGCGCCGGCGTAAACCACGGCGCAGACCACCAGCGCCGCCAGCACGTGCCAGTCGGCCAGCACGCCGCCCGCCATCGAGCCGATCAGGATGGCGGCGATGGTGGAGGACTCCATCAGGCCGTTGGCCTTCACCAGCTTGTCGCCGGTGGTCAGCTCCCCGAGGATACCGTACTTGGCGGGCGAGTAGGCCGCCGCGCCGATGCCGACCAGGATATAGCCGATAAATGGGTTAATGCCGACGCAGATCGCCGCCGCACCTATCAGCTTCATGACGTTGGCGACCATCATCACTCTGCCTTTCGCAAAGCTGTCGGCGAACTGGCCGACAAAAGGCGCAAGGACGATGTAAGCGCCCACAAACACCATTTGCAGCACCGGCTGGCTCCAGTCGGGATAGAACTGGGCCTTCATCAGCGCCAGGATGGCGAACAGCAGGGCATTATCGCCAAAGGCCGACAGGAACTGGGCGCAAATCACCGCCAGCATCCCCTTCGACCACAGCGAATCGTCAGTGAGCGCTAACTTACGCATCAGACTTTTCTCCCTCATCGACCATCCCCTTCAGGGTCACAAAGTCGGGCTTGCCGCTGCCCAGCAGCGGCATCTGCTTGAGGAAGCGGATATCGCGCGGTACCGCCAGCTCCGGCACGCCGCCGGCGCGCGCCTTCTGCAGCAGCTGCTCGCGGGTCAGCTCCGCGTCGGTTGTAAACAGCACCAGCGCCTCGCCTTTGCTGGCGTCCTGCTTGATCGCCGTGGCGTGCATTTTGTCCGGCGATACCGCCAGCGCCAGCTGTTCGACGGTTTCCAGCGACACCATTTCGCCGGCGATTTTGGCAAAGCGTTTGGCGCGGCCCTGGATCTGCACGAAGCCCTGCTCGTCAAAGGCCACGATATCGCCGGTATCGTACCAGCCAGCCTCCAGCTGGCCCTGCGGGTTTTCCGCCGCAGGGGCCTCAAGCACGCCGGGCTTCTCGACCCGCAGGTAGCCGTTCATGATGTTCGGCCCTTTAAGCTGCAGGCGACCGCCCTGCTCAATACCGGGCACCGCCATCAGGCGGGCGTCCATACCGGGCAGGATGCGACCAACGGTGCCCGGCTTCGCCGCCATCGGCACGTTAATGGACACCACCGGCGCGCATTCGGTGACGCCGTAGCCTTCGAGGATGCGCAGGCCAAACTTGTCCTGCCACAGCTGCTTCGTGCTCTCCTGCAGCTTCTCGGCGCCGGCCACCACGTAGCGCACTTTGAAGAAGTCGTAGGGATTGGCAAAGCGGGCATAGTTGCCGAGGAAGGTTGAGGTGCCGAACAGCACGGTGCAGTTGCGGTCATAGACCAGCTCCGGGACGATGCGGTAGTGCAGCGGGCTCGGATAGAGGAATACCTGCGCGCCGGTGAACAGCGGCGTGAACAGACCGACCGTCAGGCCAAAGGAGTGGAACAGCGGCAGGGCCGACATAAAGCGGTCCGCGGCGGTGAAGTCGGCGATGGTTTTAATCTGCTCGACGTTGGCGAGAATACTTTTATGGCTGTGGACCACGCCCTTCGGATGGCCTTCCGAGCCGGAAGTGAAGAGGATAATGGCGTCATCTTCCGGCCGCTGCGGCACCTGCGCCAGGTGCGGCATCAGCAGATGGCCGAAAATCCACAGCTTGTCGGCGGCGGTGACGTCGCCCTTGAGATCTTCGAGAAACACCCAGCGCACCTGGGTCAGCTGCTCCGGCAGATGCCAGAGCTTGCCTTTATCGAGAAAGGTGCGGGAGGTAAAGATGGTTTTAATCTCAGCGGCGGTAATGGCGCTGGAGAGCCCCTTCACGCCGGCGGTGTAGTTCATCATCGCCGGAATGCGGCGGCGTGCGACGGCGCCGAAAATTACCGCCGCGCTGATGCCGGCATTGGGCAGCATCAGGCCGATGCGCTCGCCGGGCTGGCTGTACTTCTCAAGAATACGCGCCACGAACAGGGTTTTGGTCAGCAGCTTGCGGTAGCTGTCCGGCTGGAAGTTGATGTCTTCGACGCAGGGCTTGCGGTCGCCGAAGCGGTACTGGGCCGACAGCAGCGCTTCGTACAGCGTCTCGCGCGGGCGCACCGCCATCCGGGCCTCCATCATTATCTGATGCAGCATTTCGCCGGCGATGCGGCGGCGGTCCCTGGCGCGGGGCGCATCCGGCATCGGCAGCTGGGTCGGCGGCAGTAAATGCAGGGAGATGCGCGGGAACAGGCGGCGCTTGACCAGCCCCTTGAGGCGGCTGGCGAAGGTCAGCTCGGCGCCTTCAATACGCAGCGGTACGACGGTCGCCTGCGATTTCGCCGCCACAAAGGCGGCGCCGTCATAAATTTTCATCAGCGAGCCGGAAACCGTAATTCGCCCTTCCGGGAAAATCACCACCGGGCGCCCCTGGTCCACCAGCCGCACCAGGTGCTTGATAGACATCGGCTTAGTCGGATCGAGCGGGACGAAATCAATCAGCGGCTTTACTGCCCGCATAAACCACTTCTCGCTGATTGAGGTATAGACCGCAAACACCGGGCGGCCGGGCAGGAACAGCGCCAGCAGCATCCCGTCAAGAAAGGAGACGTGGTTGGGGGTAATCAGGACTTTCGGCAGCCTGAGCGCATCCGTATCGCCCGTGAGCCTGACGCGGAACATGGCTTTGAAAAGCAATCGAAAAAATCCAATAAGCATATCAACTCCGTTTGGCGTAAAGAGAGTTGAGGCAGAGTACATGAGATAACGGGGGAAAGCAGTGCAAACACAGATTTTTCAGACAAAAAAAACCTGCGCATCTGCGCAGGTCGGTGTAAGTGAAAGTACGGCAGCCGTACCTGAGAAACTCACCTATCAATACCTCTGGGACCTTGATTGTGGCGGCTCGCGTCGGCAACGACCAGCCTGAAAACGCAAAGGAGTGAAGCGAAATGCAACGGCGTATTTCGAAAGCGGACAGTTGTTACATCCCTGAATTTCAGGCAAAAAAAAACCTGCGCATCTGCGCAGGTTGGTGTAATTGTGGTTGTCACCCCATCTGGAGGACATCACCTATCAATACCTCTGGGATAGTCAGAGTAACAACCTGGCAACTTTCGCCTCCAGCGAACATTCGCAACAGCCCTTCGCAAAGTGTAACCAAAGGTTTGGATTCACCTTTTTCATTATTACTTTTCCGGGTAACGGCGGTGTAACGACCCCGTGTCAGGACGTACACCTCATCACAAAAGCGTAAACAGGTTGCGCGACAAGCCTTGAACAGCGCGGGCTTTTGCCTGAAACTATATTTGTGTAAACGTTTTCCCCTGACGAAGAAGGCAACGATGGCGACGATTAAGGATGTAGCGCGACTGGCGGGCGTTTCGGTGGCAACCGTATCCCGGGTCATCAACCACTCCCCCAAGGCCAGCGACGCATCACGCCAGGCCGTATTCTCGGCGATGGCGTCGCTCAACTACCATCCCAACGCCAACGCCCGGGCGCTGGCCCAGCAGTCCACCGAAACCGTTGGCCTGATTGTCGGCGACGTCTCCGATCCTTTCTTCGGCGCAATGGTCAAGGCCGTCGAACAGGTGGCCTATAACACGGGCAATTTTTTGCTGATCGGCAACGGCTATCACAGCGAGCACAAAGAGCGTCAGGCCATTGAACAGCTGATCCGCCACCGCTGCGCGGCGCTGGTGGTACACGCCAAAGTCATGGCCGATGATGAGCTGGCGGGGCTGATGAAGCAGATCCCCGGCATGGTGCTGATCAACCGCATCCTGCCGGGCTTTGAGAAGCGCTGCGTCGCGCTGGACGACCGCTACGGCGCGTGGCTTGCCACCCGCCACCTGATTCAGCAGGGACACACGCGCATCGGCTACCTCTGCTCGAACCACGCTATCTCCGATGCCGAAGACCGGCTACAGGGCTACTACGACGCGCTAAAAGAGAGCGGCCTGCCCTGCAACGAGCGGCTGGTGACCTTTGCCGAACCCGACGAGAGCGGCGGCGAACAGGCGATGACCGAACTGCTGGGGCGCGGCAAAAACTTCACCGCGGTAGCCTGCTACAACGACTCCATGGCCGCAGGCGCGATGGGCGTGCTTAACGATAACGGCATCGACGTGCCGGGCGAGATCTCGCTGATTGGCTTCGATGACGTGCTGATCTCGCGCTACGTGCGTCCGCGCCTGACCACCGTGCGCTATCCGATCGTTACCATGGCGACCCAGGCCGCCGAACTGGCGCTGGCGCTGGCGGAGAACCGCCCGCTGCCCGAGGTCACTCATCTCTTTAGCCCGACGCTGGTGCGCCGCCACTCGGTAAGCGCCCTGGCCGACGATCAGAGCGCGCAGCGGTAGAGGTGCACCCGGGTGGCGGGAAACTCAATGCCGTCGCCGATGTGCTGCCAGCCGAAGCGCTCATAAAACCCCACGCAGGCGGAGTAGAGATGCAGCGACGGGTAGCCCTTCTCCCGGGCATACTGCTTAACGTGCTCCTGGAGCATCCCCGCCAGCCCCTGCCCGCGCGCCGCTTCTTCAACGTAAAGGGCCGCCAGCCAGGGATAGAGATCCTGACGGCTTATCAGATCGCAGCGCCACAGCCCGACGGTGGCCAGCGCCCGCTCCCCGTCGGTCAATACAAAAGTCAGCGGCAGCGCATCGGGGCGCTGGCTGTGCTCAACGATGCTGGCAAAAAATTCGCGCGGCATGGCGACGCCGCCAAACGCCTGCCAGAGCCAGTCCGTGATCTGTCTGGCGTGGTGGGGAACTTCATACAGCGGTTGGATCTTCACATCTAATTTCTCTGAATAGGCAGGCGAACATTTTTTCGGCGGCGAGAATATAGCAAAGTTTGCCCCCCGGCTGGAATACCGCAGTTTGTAGGCCTTTTCGGGGCTTTCTCCGCAAATCGTGATCGCCGCGATTGTTTGACGTCAACGCCGCCGGATATGCCCTTGAATCTCTGTGATAAACTGCAGTTATTATCTGACATCAGGAAATGACAATGGCAACTATGCTCGATGTTTCACTGCGCGCCGGCGTCTCAAAAGCCACTGTCTCCCGCGTGCTCAACGGAACCGGCCAGGTTAAGGAGAGCACCCGAAAGCAGGTATTTAAGGCGATGGAGGAGCTGGGATACCGGCCCAATTTTCTCGCCCGCTCGCTGGCGAACCGCACCAGCAACAGCATCGGCCTGGTGGTCTCCACCTTTGACGGCTTCTACTTTGGCCGCCTGCTGCAGCAGGCGTCGCGCCAGACCGAAAGCTACGGCAAGCAGCTGATCGTCACCGACGGCCACGACATTCCCGGGCACGAAGAGCGGGCGGTGCAGATGCTCGCCGACCGCCAGTGCGACGCTATCGTGCTCTACACCCGCTTTATGAGCGAAAAGGCGATCATGGCGCTGATTGACGCCGTGCCGATGCCGCTGGTGGTGATTAACCGCGACGTCAGCCAGGCCCGCGAGCGCTGCGTATTTTTCGAGCAGCAGGATGCCGCGTTTCAGGCCGTGGAATACCTGATTAGCCAGGGCCACCGCGATATCGCCTGCCTGACCGTGCCGATTCATACGCCCACCGGCAAGGCGCGCCTGGCGGGCTACCGCCAGGCGCTGGAGAAACACGGCATCACGTGGGATCCGCGCAGAGTCAAATATGGCGATGCCGGAATGACCCGCGGGTATGAGCTGTGCAAAGAGCTGCTGCGGGAGAAGGTCCGCTTTAGCGCGCTGTTTGCCTGCAATGACGATATGGCGCTGGGCGCCTCAAAGGCGCTGTATCGGGCGGGGCTGCGTATTCCTCAGGACGTGTCGCTGTTCGGCTTTGACGACGCCCCCAGCGCCCGGTGGCTGGAGCCGGGGCTGTCGTCGGTCTATCTGCCCATCGACAGCATGATAACCACCGCCATCGATCAGGCCATTAAGCTTGCTTCAGGTGAGGCTATCGAGGCCATTCCCCCTTTTACCGGCAAGCTGGTGCTGCGCGAATCGGTCACCCGCGGGCCGTTTTATCAGAACAGCTCCAGCGACAGCAGTTCCTGAATGGTCTGGCGGCGGCGGATAAGCCGCGCCTTGCCGCCGTCAAACAGCACTTCCGGCAGCAGCGGGCGGCTGTTGTAGTTAGAGGACATTGAAGCCCCGTAGGCGCCGGTATCGTGCAGCACCAGATAGTCTCCCGGCACCACCGGCGGCAGGGTGCGCGTTTCCACGGTGCCGCCCTCCAGCTGAGTGAAGACGTCCCCGGACTCGCACAGCGGCCCGGCCACCACGCACTCCACCGCCGGTTCGCTGTCCAGATCGCGCCCGTCGCCCGCCAGGGCGCTGATGTGGTGATAGCTGCCGTACATCGCCGGACGCATCAGGTCGTTAAACCCGGCGTCGATCAGCACGAAGCGGCGGCTGCCCATCGCCTTGACGCTGCGCACCTGGGCGACCAGCACGCCGGACTCCGCCACCAGAAAGCGCCCCGGTTCAATTTCCAGCTTCACCGGATGACCGAGGTGCTTCGCCACCTGCTCGCGCGCCGCGTTCCACAGGCCGTAGTAGTGATCGGTATTGATCGCCTCCTCGCCGTAGCGGTAGGGGATCGACAGTCCGCCGCCCGCCGAGATCGCCTCAAGATCCTGGCCAAAATCCACCACCTGGCGCACCATCGCGCCGCACACCTGCTCAAGGTGGCCGTAATCTACGCCGGAGCCGATGTGCATATGGATCCCCACCAGCCGCAGGCCGTAGCGCTGCATCACCGCCAGGGCGGCGGGCAGATCGCTGTGCCAGATGCCGTGCTTGCTGTTTTCGCCGCCGGTATTGGTCTTCTGGCTGTGGCCGTGGCCGAAGCCGGGGTTGACCCGCAGCCAGACGCGGTGGCCAGGCGAGACGGCGCCGAGCTGGGCCAGCATATCGACCGAACCGGCGTTGACCGCAATATTCAGCTCTTTCACCCTGGCAATTGTCGCGTCATCAATCAGGTCGGCGGTAAAGACGATATCGTCCGGATGATTCAGCGGATCGTAGCCCGCCGCCAGCGCGCGCTCAATTTCCCCCAGCGATACCGAATCGACCTTCACGCCCTGCTCGCGCATCAGGCGCAGAATGTGGATATTGGAGCACGCCTTCTGGGCGAAGCGCACCACCTCGAACTGCGCCAGTTTGGCAATCTGCTGGCGGATGATCTGCGCATCGTAGACCCACACCGGGCAGCCGAATTCGGCGGGCAGGCGCAGCAGGTTGGCGGCGTTGAGATCGGTATCGGTACTGTCGAGCGGGCGTGGCATGGTGAACTCCGGTTATCAGGCTTTTGTCTGATTACGCCACAGCGCGCAGCGAATAAAAAATATCGTTTTATTGCCACTTCATGCAAAATTGATATAGATAACCCGACAAAAGGATGTGCTATGCCCGCGGTGAACCTGCGCCAGATAGAGATTTTCCACGCGGTCATGACCACCGGCAACGTCACTGCCGCCGCCGCAATGCTCAACACCTCCCAGCCCACCGTCAGCCGGGAGCTGGCGCGCTTTGAGAAGCTGCTGGGGCTGACGCTGTTTGAGCGCAGCCGGGGCCGCCTGCATCCGACGGTGCAGGGGCTGCGGCTGTTTGAGGAGGTACAGCGATCCTGGTACGGCCTGGACCGCATCGTCAGCGCGGCGCAGGGGCTGCGCGAGTTTCGCCAGGGCGAGCTGTCGGTGGTCTGCCTGCCGGTATTTTCACAGTCGTTTCTGCCCGCTCTGCTGCCGCCGTTCCTCGCCCGCTATCCCGAGGTCAGCCTGCAGGTTGTGCCCCAGGAGTCGCCGCTGCTGGAGGAGTGGCTCTCCGCCCAGCGCCACGATCTGGGGCTGACCGAGACCCAGCATACGCCGCCGGGCACCGAGCGCATCCCGCTGCTGGCGCTCAATGAAGTGTGCGTCCTGCCCGAGGGGCACCCGCTGGCGCACAAAGCGGTGCTGACGCCGCAGGATTTCGAAGGTGAGCGCTACATCAGCCTGTCGCGCACCGACAGCTACCGCCAGCTTCTGGACGGGCTGTTCGGCGAGCACGGCGTGAAAAGAAGACTGGCCGTTGAGACCCACAGCGCGGCGTCGATCTGCGCGATGGTGCGGGCCGGGGCCGGCATATCGGTGGTGAATCCCTTTACCGCCCTCGACTACGCCGGCAGCGGCGTCGCCGTCCGCCGCTTCAGCATCGACGTGCCGTTTACCGTCAGCCTCATCCGCCCCCTGCACCGGCCGGCCTCGGCGCTGGTGGACGCCTTTGCCGCCCACCTGCAGGCGAGTCTTCCGATCATCACCCAGCCGCTGGAGGCGATACTCAACGCGGTCAGGAGAGCATAAAGTCCACCGCGTCGGCGGCGTGCAGCGCGGCGGTATCAAACACCGGCAGCGGGCTCATCTCTGCCGGCACCAGCAGGCCGATTTCGGTACAGCCGAAAATCACGCCCTCTGCGCCCCGATCCGCCAGCCGGGCTATCACCTGCAGGTAATAATCGCGGGACGTAGCGCTGAAGGTGCCGAGGCACAGCTCGTCAAAGATGATCTGGTTGATGCGCGCCCGGTCGTCGGCGTCGGGGATCGGGCTGTTGATGCCGAACTGCTGCTCAAGCCGGCCGCGGTAAAAATCCTGCTCCATGGTATAGCGGGTGCCGAGCAGCGCCACGTTGCGCAACGCCTGCTTCTCAATGGCCCGCCCGGTCGCGTCGGCGATGTGCAGAAACGGCACCCGGCAGCGGGCCTCAATCGGCGCCGCCACTTTGTGCATGGTGTTAGTACAGAGCACGATCCCCTCGGCGCCGATGCGTTCAAGATCCGCCGCCGCCTGCGCGAGGATCTCGCCCGCTTTATCCCACTCGCCCGAGGCCTGACAGGCCTCAATTTCGTGGAAGTCGACGCTGTGCAGCAGGATTTTTGCCGAGTGCAGCCCGCCCAGGCGCTGCTTAACGCCTTCGTTAATCAGCCGGTAGTAGGGGATGGTGGATTCCCAGCTCATGCCGCCAAGTAAACCGATCGTTTTCATGCTCTCTGCTCCGCAATAAGGTTTTTCTACAGTGAAACAGAGATGAGCGGCATTTACTACCCGCCGGTGGCGTCAGCGGGCCAGCCAGCCGCCGTCGACGGCAATGGTGTAACCGTTGACGTAATCGGATGCAGCAGAGGCCAGAAAGACGATCGGACCTTTCAGATCGTCCGGCACTCCCCAGCGCCCGGCCGGAATGCGGTCGAGGATCTCCGCGCTGCGCTGCTCGTCGGCGCGCAGCTGCTCGGTGTTGTTAGTGGTCATATAGCCCGGCGCAATGGCGTTGACGTTGATGCCGTGCTGCGCCCACTCGTTGGCCAGCAGCCGGGTAAGGCCCATCACGCCGCTTTTCGATGTCGTGTAGGAGGGCACGCGGATGCCGCCCTGGAACGAGAGCATCGAGGCGATATTAATGATTTTGCCGCCGCTGCCCTGTTTAATGAACTGCTTCGCCACCGCCTGGGAGAGGAAGAACAGGGTCTTCACGTTGACGTTCATGACGTCGTCCCAGTCCGCTTCGCTAAACTCCAGCGCATCCTGGCGGCGGATCAGCCCGGCGTTATTGACCAGGATATCAATATGCCCGAACTCATCCACCGCCTGCTTCAGCAGCTGCGGGATACCGTCCGTACTGCGCAGATCGGCGCTGAGGCTCAGAAAGCGACGGCCCAGCGCCTCGACTTTTGCAGCGGTTTCCACCGGCTCAGAGCGGTTAATGCCTACGATATCACAACCCGCCTCCGCCAGGCCGACGGCCATCCCCTGCCCCAGCCCGGTATTGCATCCGGTGACCACCGCGACTTTACCCGCCAGAGAAAATGCATCGAGGATCATAGTCATTCCTTATTGAGTTGGCGCCCGCGCGCGGCGGGCGGGTAACGAAGTGAGCGCCGCTAGCGAATGTCCTTAACGGCAACGTGATCCATGTCGTCGAACACCTGGTTTTCACCGACCATGCCCCAGATAAAGGTGTAGGCCTTGGTGCCGACGCCGGAGTGAATCGACCAGCTCGGGGAGATCGCCGCCTGCTCGTTGCGCATCACGATATGGCGCGTCTCCTGCGGCTGCCCCATCATGTGGAAGACGCAGGCGTCTTCGTCCATGTTGAAGTAGAAGTAGACCTCCATGCGGCGCTCGTGGGTGTGGCACGGCATGGTATTCCACAGGTTGCCCGGCGCCAGTTCGGTCAGGCCCATGCTGAGCTGACAGGTCTCCAGCACGTCCGGGACAAAGTACTTATTGATGGTGCGGCGGTTGCTGGTGAGATTGTCGCCGAGCGTCACCGGCGCCACGTCGGCGGGCGTCACTTTTTTGGTCGGATAAGCGCTGTGCGCCGGGGCGCAGTTGTAGTAGAACTTCGCCGGTTTAGCGGGATCGACGCTGGCAAAAACCACCTCTTTCGCCCCTTTGCCGACGTACAGCGCATCCCGGTGGCCTATCTCATAGCACTGGCCGTCAACGGTAATGGTGCCCGGCCCGCCGATATTGATAGTCCCCAGCTCGCGGCGCTCCAAAAAGTAGCTGACGCCCAGCTGTTTGCCCACTTCGCCGCCGACGGCCACGGTCTTGCCCACCGGCATGATGCCGCCGACGATAATGCGGTCGATATGGCTGTAGACCATAGTGTAGGTATCGGCCTCGAAGACCTTCTCCACCAGAAACTCGCGGCGCAGCCCCTGAGTGTCGAGGGTCTTTGCGTGCTCGCTATGAATGCTCTGTCTGACCTCCACGGTCACCTCCGGTCGTCATCGGATTAAAATGAAAAGCTGTTTTGTTTTTTTATAGCTTTCATCTTAATCGCTCACCTTCTGGCTTTCAATTAAAAACAAAACACAGTTTTGATTATTTTACGACTCTGTATCGCTTAACTCATCACACAGGTTTAACAAAACATGTTGCCTGACCCGCTCAAATAAAAGACAATTCACACACAAATAGTATGCCTACGATATTCCATTATTCATCAAGGCCAAAATCAATGCAGAAGGACACTGCTTTCCCCGGGGGCAACATCCCGCTCTCCCGCTACCGGCTCGACATCAACGACTCTTCCGTGGTCCCCGACGTCCTGCGCTTTCGCGGCCGCGACGCCCTGAGCGA
>OJYH01000033.1_pt1 | contig 129536 bp, 101 predicted proteins | sample 1600921 | NCBI WGS metagenome assembly OJYH01 (sample SAMN04436912, study PRJEB24849) | human gut metagenome | biome: human gut; feature: NICU; material: stool | host: Homo sapiens | place: USA: Saint Louis, MO | collected 2012-05-10
CCGTAGCGCCGATGGTAGTGTGGGGTCTCCCCATGTGAGAGTAGGGAACTGCCAGGCATCAAATAAAGCAAGAACCTCAGTCGAAAGACTGAGGTTTTTTGCGTTTATACATACCGTTTCCACAAACATATCCACAAGCCTTCCCCGCATGAATACGGTAAACTAGCCGGGTTTTTGCATCCGGAAGCCACTATGAATCTCTCCTTAAAACCCTGGAATACCTTTGGTATCGATCGCCGCGCCGCGCGGATCGTCACCGTTGACACGGCCACGCAGTTAACAGATGCCTGGCAGCAGGCCGCGGCTGACGGTCTGCCGCCGCTGATCCTGGGAGAAGGGAGTAACGTCCTGTTTCTGGAAGATTACGCCGGCGCGGTGCTGATTAACCGCATCAGGGGCATCGAGGTGACAGAGCAGCCGGACGCCTGGCACCTGCACGTCGGCGCGGGCGAAAACTGGCACGGCCTGGTGAAGTTCACCCTTGATAACGGCATGGCGGGGCTGGAAAACCTCGCCCTGATCCCCGGCTGCGCAGGATCTTCACCCATCCAGAACATCGGCGCCTACGGCATTGAGCTTAAGCAGGTTTGCGAATATGTCGACTGCATCGAGCTGGCTACGGGCGTAAGCAAAAGGCTCTCTGCCGCAAAGTGCCGCTTTGGCTACCGGGACAGCATCTTCAAACACGAATACCAGGACACTTACGCCATTGTCGCCGTCGGTCTGCGGCTGGCTAAGCAGTGGCGGCCGGTGCTGAGCTACGGCGACCTGACTCGGCTCGATCCCGCGACCGTGACGCCGCGCCAGGTCTTTGATGCCGTGTGTCAGATGCGCACCAGCAAACTGCCGGATCCAAAAGTCAGCGGCAACGCGGGCAGCTTCTTTAAAAACCCCGTTGTCGGCGCCGATGTCGCGCAAAGGCTGCTGGCCGCTTTCCCCAACGCGCCCCACTATCCGCAGGCGAACGGTGACGTTAAGCTCGCCGCCGGCTGGCTCATTGACCAGTGCCAGCTGAAAGGGAAAACCATCGGCGGGGCCGCGGTTCACCGCCAGCAGGCGCTGGTGCTGGTCAACGAAAATAACGCCACCAGCGCCGATGTCGTCAGCCTGGCCCGCTACGTGCGCCAGCAGGTCGGCGCAAAGTTTGCCGTCTGGCTTGAGCCGGAGGTACGCTTTATGGGTAAGATCGGCGAAGTTAACGCCGTAGAGGTGATTTCATGAAGGACAATACCGTTCCGCTGACGCTCATCGCGATCCTCTCAAACGGCGAATTTCACTCCGGCGAACAGCTGGGTGAGACTCTGGGCATGAGCCGGGCGGCCATCAATAAGCATATCCAGACCCTGCGCGACTGGGGCATTGACGTATTTACCGTCCCCGGCAAAGGTTACAGCCTCCCGGAACCTATCCGGCTGCTGGAGGCCGACTTTATCCGCAGCCAGATCGGCGATGATTCCGTTACCGTGATGCCAGTGATCGACTCCACCAACCAGTATCTGCTCGACAGGATTGCGACGCTGCGCTCCGGAGACGCCTGCATTGCCGAATATCAGCAGGCCGGGCGCGGGCGCCGCGGGCGTAAGTGGTTCTCGCCGTTCGGCGCCAACCTCTATCTCTCCATGTACTGGCGCCTGGAGCAGGGGCCGGCGGCGGCCATTGGCCTGAGCCTGGCGATCGGCATCGTGATGGCGGAAGTATTACAAAGCCTGGGCGCCGATAACGTGCGGGTAAAGTGGCCTAACGACCTCTATCTTAACGATCGCAAACTTGCCGGCATCCTGGTAGAACTGACGGGTAAAACCGGTGATGCGGCGCAGATCGTGATCGGCGCCGGGATTAACCTTGCCATGCGGCGCATCGAAGAAGATATCGTCAATCAGGGCTGGATCAACCTGCAGGAAGCGGGCATCGCGATTGACCGCAACACGCTGGCGGTTCGCCTGATCAAAGCGCTGCGCGTCGCCCTGGCGCAGTTTGAGCAGGAGGGATTGTCCCCCTGGCTCACGCGCTGGGAAAAGCTCGACAACTTTATTCATCGGCCGGTGAAGCTGATTATCGGGGACAAAGAGATCTTCGGTATTTCGCGCGGTATAGGTCCGCAGGGCGCGCTGCTGCTTGAGCAGGACGGCGAGATTAAGCCCTGGATGGGCGGCGAGATCTCCCTGCGCAGCGCCGAATAAAGCTCTCCAGATTGGGTGCTGCCCGGCACCCGGTCTCAGAGCGCGGAAGACAATTTCTAATTAACTAAACAAAATCCCCCTCATCTTGGCTTAACAGTACGAGCTCCCTATTTTGTGACACATTCCATTGTATTTTTTTATATTACAGTGGTACTTATTTTGCGTTGCTTATGGATAAGCCTGGCATTTTCCCCTGTCAGCCTCACTATTCACGATATTTATCGGTCATATAATCGCCATCCCGCAAGAATTTTTTATCTTCTTTCGATGTTGTTAATCACTGGTTATTGCAAGGTATAAGGTCATTTGTGCTGATGTTAAGCCGATAGCATAAATTTCTCTGCTGAGAACAGGACGATGGAGTTTTTTTAATCTTTGTCTGTCGATTCTCATCACCGATGTAAATCCCCGTTACCTGTATTGACGTTTTGACATTCTATTGACAGATTGTAGGGCACGAGGGGCATTTCAGGGAGGATCTGCGCTGCAACTCCGCTGTTCTTCTGAAAGGAATCTCCACGCTTCTCACTGCCTTCGGGCGCAGCCGACCAGACCGGGTAAAACACAAATAAAGGTCCGGCGGCAAACACAACAACGACATCACATTTGGAGCAGAATAATGAGTATTTCCTTGAAAAAGTCAGGGATGCTGAAGCTTGGTCTTAGCCTGGTGGCGATGACCGTGGCAGCCAGCGTGCAGGCAAAAACCCTGGTTTACTGTTCTGAAGGCTCGCCGGAAGGCTTTAACCCACAGCTCTTCACCTCTGGTACCACCTACGACGCCAGCTCCGTGCCTATCTATAACCGCCTGGTCGAGTTCAAAACCGGCACCACTGAAATCGTCCCCGGCCTGGCCGAGAAGTGGGACGTCAGCGACGATGGCAAAACCTACACCTTCCACCTGCGTAAAGGCGTGAAGTGGCAGGACAATAAAGAGTTCAAACCCACCCGTGATTTTAACGCCGACGATGTGGTCTTCTCTTTCGACCGTCAAAAGAATGACAAAAACCCGTACCACAAGGTTTCCGGCGGCAGCTATGAATACTTTGAAGGCATGGGTCTGCCGGACCTGATCAGCGAAGTGAAAAAGGTGGACGATAATACCGTCCAGTTCGTGCTGACCCGTCCGGAGTCGCCGTTCCTCGCCGATCTGGCAATGGACTTCGCCTCCATTCTGTCCAAAGAGTACGCCGATAACATGCTGAAAGCCGGCACGCCGGAAAAAGTCGACCTCAATCCGATCGGTACCGGTCCGTTCCAGCTGCTGCAGTACCAGAAAGACTCCCGCATCCTGTATAAAGCCTTCCCGGGCTACTGGGGCACCAAGCCGAAGATCGATCGCCTGGTATTCTCCATCACGCCGGATGCCTCCGTGCGCTACGCCAAGCTGCAGAAAAATGAGTGCCAGGTGATGCCGTACCCGAACCCGGCCGATATTGCGCGCATGAAGCAGGACAAAAACATCAACCTGATGGAGCAGGCGGGCCTCAACGTTGGCTACCTCTCCTTCAACACCGAGAAGAAGCCGCTGGATAACGTTAAAGTTCGCCAGGCGCTGACCTACGCGGTGAACAAAGAAGCCATCATCAAGGCGGTATACCAGGGCGCGGGCGTTGCCGCGAAAAACCTGATCCCGCCGACCATGTGGGGCTACAACGATGACGTTAAGGATTACACCTACGATCCGGAGAAAGCTAAACAGCTGCTGAAAGAAGCGGGCATGGATAAAGGCTTCAGCATCGACCTGTGGGCGATGCCGGTACAGCGTCCGTACAACCCGAACGCCCGCCGCATGGCCGAAATGATCCAGGCCGACTGGGCGAAAGTGGGCGTCAAAGCCAACATCGTCACCTACGAGTGGGGCGAGTACCTCAAGCGCGCGAAAGCGGGCGAGCACCAGACCGTGATGATGGGCTGGACCGGCGACAACGGGGATCCGGATAACTTCTTCGCTACCCTGTTCAGCTGCGATGCGGCGAAAGATGGCTCCAACTACTCCCGCTGGTGCTATAAGCCGTTTGAAGACCTGATCCAGCCGGCGCGCGCCACTGACGATCACAACAAGCGCATTGAACTCTACAAACAGGCTCAGGTAGTGATGCATGACCAGGCTCCGGCGCTGATCATCGCCCACTCCACCGTCTATGAGCCGGTGCGTAAAGAGGTCAAAGGCTATGTGGTCGATCCGTTAGGCAAGCACCACTTCGAAAATGTCTCTATCGAATAATTAAAAAAGCACTACGCCATCCCTCTCTTTCGACAGAAAGAGAGGGAGTAGCATTTGAGCAATACAGACGGCGGCTCCAGGCCCGTCGTCACTACAGAGAATCCGGGATATGCTGCAGTTCATCCTCCGACGTCTGGGACTGGTTATCCCAACGTTTATCGGTATCACCCTGCTCACCTTCGCATTTGTCCACATGATCCCCGGCGATCCGGTGATGATCATGGCCGGCGAACGCGGGATCTCCCCTGAGCGTCATGCACAGCTGCTGGCCGAACTGGGCCTCGATAAGCCGATGTGGCAGCAGTATTTACACTATATCTGGGGCGTGCTGCACGGCGACTTAGGCATCTCGCTAAAGAGCCGCCTGCCGGTGTGGGACGAGTTCGTTCCGCGCTTTAAAGCGACGCTGGAGCTCGGCATCTGCGCGATGCTGTTTGCCGTTGCCGTCGGTATTCCGGTTGGCGTGCTGGCCGCCGTAAAGCGCGGTTCTATCTTCGATCACACCGCCGTAGGCCTGGCCCTCACCGGCTACTCGATGCCCATTTTCTGGTGGGGCATGATGCTCATCATGCTGGTGTCGGTGCAGCTGAACCTGGCCCCGGTCTCCGGGCGCATCAGCGATTCGGTATTCCTCGACGATACCCTGCCGCTGACCGGCTTTATGCTGATTGATACCGCCATCTGGGGCGAACAGGGTGAGTTCCTCGACGCGCTGGCGCACATGGTGCTGCCGGCTATCGTACTCGGCACCATTCCGCTGGCGGTGATTGTGCGTATGACCCGCTCGTCGATGCTGGAAGTTCTCGGCGAGGACTATATCCGCACCGCCCGCGCCAAGGGCCTGACCCGCATGCGCGTCATTATCGTTCACGCCCTGCGCAACGCCATGCTGCCGGTGGTGACGGTGATCGGCCTGCAGGTCGGCACGCTGCTGGCGGGAGCGATCCTCACCGAGACCATCTTCTCCTGGCCGGGCCTCGGGCGCTGGCTGATTGACGCTCTGCAGCGTCGCGACTATCCGGTGGTGCAGGGGGGCGTGCTGCTGATTGCGACGCTGATTATCCTCGTCAACCTGCTGGTCGATCTGCTGTACGGCGTGGTGAACCCGCGCATCCGACATAAGAAGTAAGGGGCCGTCATGTCACAAGTCACTGAACATAAAATTGCTGCACCGGTGCCGATGACCCCGCTTCAGGAGTTCTGGCACTATTTCAAACGTAATAAAGGCGCGGTAATTGGCCTGGTTTACGTCGTAGTGGTGATGCTTATCGCCATTTTCGCCAACGTTATTGCTCCGCATAATCCGGCGGAGCAGTTCCGCGACGCGCTGCTGGCACCGCCGGCCTGGCAGGAGGGCGGCACGCTGAGCCACCTGCTCGGCACCGACGACGTTGGCCGCGACGTGCTGTCGCGCCTGATGTACGGCGCGCGCCTGTCGCTGCTGGTGGGCTGCCTGGTGGTGGTCCTGTCGCTGGTGCTGGGCATTGTGCTCGGCCTGGTGGCCGGCTATTTCGGCGGTATTGTCGATAACATCATTATGCGCATCGTCGATATCATGCTGGCCCTGCCGAGCCTGCTGCTGGCCCTGGTGCTGGTGGCGATTTTTGGTCCGTCGATCGGCAACGCCGCGCTGGCGCTCACCTTCGTGGCGCTGCCGCACTACGTGCGCTTAACCCGCGCGGCAGTGCTGGTGGAGGTTAACCGCGACTACGTTACCGCCTCGCGGGTGGCGGGCGCCGGCGCGATGCGCCAGATGTTCGTCAACATCTTCCCCAACTGCCTGGCGCCGCTGATCGTCCAGGCGTCGCTCGGCTTCTCTAACGCCATTCTTGATATGGCGGCGCTTGGTTTTCTGGGCATGGGTGCGCAGCCGCCGACGCCGGAGTGGGGCACCATGCTCTCCGACGTGCTGCAGTTCGCGCAAAGCGCCTGGTGGGTGGTGACCTTCCCCGGTCTCGCCATCCTTCTGACGGTGCTGGCATTTAACCTGATGGGTGACGGTCTACGCGACGCGCTCGATCCGAAACTGAAGCAGTAAGAGGCAGCCGATGGCGTTATTAAATGTAGATAAATTATCGGTGCACTTCGGTGATGAAGGTACGCCGTTCCGCGCCGTGGACCGCATCAGCTACAGCGTGAATCAGGGGGAAGTGGTCGGCATCGTCGGCGAATCCGGCTCCGGAAAATCCGTCAGCTCGCTGGCGATCATGGGCCTGATTGACTACCCAGGCCGGGTGTCGGCGGAAAAGCTGTCGTTTAACGACCGCGACCTGCAGCGCATCTCCGAAAAAGAGCGCCGCCAGCTGGTGGGCGCGGAAGTGGCGATGATCTTCCAGGACCCGATGACCAGCCTCAATCCCTGCTATACCGTCGGCTACCAGATTATGGAAGCCATCAAGGTACACCAGGGCGGCAACCGCAAAACCCGCCGCCAGCGGGCCATTGACCTGCTCAATCAGGTCGGCATTCCCGATCCGGCCTCGCGGCTCGATGTCTATCCGCACCAGCTCTCCGGCGGCATGAGCCAGCGCGTAATGATTGCGATGGCCATCGCCTGCCGTCCCAAGCTGCTGATTGCCGACGAACCGACGACCGCGCTGGACGTCACCATTCAGGCGCAGATCATCGAACTGCTGCTCGAACTGCAGCAGCAGGAGAACATGGCCCTGGTGCTGATCACCCACGACCTGGCGCTGGTGGCCGAAGCGGCGCACAAAATTATCGTTATGTATGCCGGTCAGGTGGTCGAAACCGGCGCGGCGGCGGAGATTTTCCGCGCTCCGCGCCATCCCTACACCCAGGCGCTGCTGCGGGCGCTGCCGGAGTTTGCGCAGGATAAGGCCCGCCTGGCCTCGCTGCCGGGCGTGGTGCCGGGCAAATACGACCGGCCCGGCGGCTGCCTGCTCAACCCGCGCTGCCCCTACGCGACGGATAAGTGCCGTAGCGAGGAGCCCGAGCTGGCCCTGCTCGCCGGCGGCCGCCAGTCCAAATGCCACTTTCCCCTTGATGATGCCGGGAGGCCCACACGATGAGCACGCAAGAGGCCACCCTGCAGCAGCCGCTGCTGCTGAAGGCCATCGATCTGAAAAAACACTATCCGGTGAAGAAGGGGCTGTTTGCGCCCGAAAGGCTGGTTAAAGCGCTGGACGGCGTCTCCTTCACGCTGGAGCGCGGGAAAACCCTGGCGGTGGTCGGCGAGTCCGGCTGCGGCAAGTCCACGCTGGGCCGCCTGCTGACGATGATCGAAACGCCCACCGGCGGCGAGCTTTATTATCAGGGCCAGGATCTGCTCAAGCCGGATCCGGCGGCGCAGAAGCTGCGCCGCCAGAAGATCCAGATCGTGTTTCAGAATCCCTACGGATCGCTGAACCCCCGCAAAAAGGTGGGGCAGATCCTCGAAGAGCCGCTGCTGATTAACACCGCGCTGAGCAAGGCGCAGCGCCGGGAAAAGGCGCTGGAGATGATGGCGAAAGTGGGGCTCAAGACCGAGCACTATGACCGCTATCCGCACATGTTTTCCGGCGGCCAGCGGCAGCGCATTGCCATCGCCCGCGGGCTGATGCTCGATCCCGACGTGGTGATTGCCGACGAGCCGGTATCGGCGCTGGATGTTTCGGTGCGGGCGCAGGTGCTGAACCTGATGATGGATCTGCAGCAGGAGATGGGGCTTTCCTACGTGTTTATATCGCACGACCTGTCGGTGGTGGAGCACATTGCCGATGAGGTGATGGTGATGTACCTCGGCCGCTGCGTCGAGAAGGGCACCAAAGACCAGATCTTTAACAATCCCCGTCATCCGTATACCCAGGCGCTGCTGTCGGCGACGCCGCGGCTCAATCCGGACGACAGGCGCGAACGCATTAAGCTCACCGGCGAACTGCCGAGTCCGCTCAATCCGCCGCCGGGCTGCGCCTTCAGCGCCCGCTGTCGCCGCCGCTTCGGCCCCTGCACCCAGCTGCAGCCGCAGCTGAAAGAGTACGGCGGGCAGCTGGTGGCCTGCTTTGCCGTGGATAAGGATGAGAGCGGCGAACCGCCGTCTGCCTGATCGGCATCGAAACCGGAGCGCAATGCTCCGGTTTTTTCAGATACGCCGGTAAACATTTTATTGGGCCTGACCGTGTTCGCGTTTGCCATTCTTATACGATAAATATAATAGAGAATATATTACTGACTTACCCCCACATTTATTTATATTATGAGCCATCGTTTTAACACCTATAAAATGTGATGATATTCTTTTTTTATAGGATGAAATTCTGTTTCAATGTCGGGTATGAAAAATTTCTTTAAGTCAACGAGATAGCGGGACACACTCAACGCATCCTGTGGTTGTGCGTAACATGATTTCATACTGGCTTTAATAATCACGTAAGCAATTAATATTCTCACAAGGCGTTTATACCCAACGCCTGAAAATACACTATGCTGTACGTGAGAGATGTTTTATAACAATAATCTACTAGTGCATTTAATCTTTTTGAATCATGGGGTTAACATGAACCATTATGATGATTTGCAGCGGTTTAAGGACAAAACCCGCACGCAAAAGCTGGCGTTTAAGGACCTCTCCGGGCAATCATCCGTCGCCGAGCGCGGCGACTGGGCGATAATTAATCAGCTCTCTCCCGGCGCGGGCGATGAAAAAAAAACGCTTGGCACCGGGGGCTCGATCTCCCACATCATTCCCCAGCCGGTTTCCAGCACCGCCTTTGATTTTCACTCTGTCCCTGCGGTAGAGCCGCAGCCGGCCCCGCAGCAGCGGGCCGCGCCTCTTGTCGCAGCAACGCCGGTTCCCCCCGCCGTAGCGCCAGCTTCTGAGCCCGTAGCGTCGCCCGTTGTCGCGCCGCCGCCGCCGGACGTTCAGCCCGTTCGCGCCCCTCGCCCGGCGGCGACCGGTGCCGTGAACTATGCCCGACTTTTTGCCGCCAAAAACGCGCCCGCTGCGGATAAAACGGAGAATCAGGCAAAAGATCTGCCTCTGAAATCACTGCTGGAAAGGATCGCTTCATGCCGCTAATTTGCGTCTGCTCGCCAAAAGGAGGCGTTGGAAAAACGACTCTTGCGGCCAACTTAACTTATGCCCTGGCGCGCACGGGCAGCAAAGTGCTGGCACTCGACTTTGACGTGCAGAATGCGCTCAGGCTGCAGTTTGGCGTCCCGCTGGCCGACGAGCGCGGCTACGTGGCCACCTCCGCCGAGTCATCCGACTGGAGCCAGAGCGTGCTGAGCGCCAGCGGCAATATTTTTGTGCTGCCCTACGGTGAAGTCACCGAGGCGCAGCGCCTGGAATTTGAAGACAAGCTGGCCCACGATCCGCACTTTCTCCGCCGGGGGCTGAGCGCCCTGCTTAACTACCCGGGGCTGGTTATCATTGCCGATCTGCCGCCGGGACCGTCGGCTGCCCTGAAGGCCCTCTCGCCGCTGGCCGATTTGCACGTCATTACCCTGCTGGCCGATGCCGCCTCCATGGCGGTGCTGCCGCACGTTGAGAATAACCGCCTGACCGGCGAGCCGCTTAACAGCCGCAGCGGACAGTATTACGTCATCAACCAGAGCGATAACCGGCGCCAGGTCAGCCGCGACACCACCGCGTTTATGGAGCAGCGGCTGGGCGATCGCCTGCTGGGGATTGTGCATCGCGATGAGAGTGTGATTGAAGCAAATGCCTCGCAAAAGTCCATTTTTGACTTTAATCCAAATTCTGCGGCGGCATTCGATATTGAAATAATTGCCAAAAAGATAGCCGCGAAACTGGGCATTCAGGTGGGGGACGGCACAGTTCACGCGATGCCGCGCATGTCCGGGCTTTAATTTATTCAGGGCCACATATGAAAAAGTTTCTTTTCTGGATGCTGATGCTGGCACTGACGCCGGTCGCCTTGCTGATCATCACGACGCCGATGGACAGTGAAAAACAGTTTATTTTTGGCTTGCTCAGTATTGGTATTTTGCTGCTGCTTGGCATTAGTAAAAAACGCAGTATTTCAGTCATTATGGTCGTGACATCGCTACTGATGTCCACCCGCTATATGTATTTCCGCCTGACGCAAACCCTGCACTTTAATTCCGAAATAGAAACGATCCTCGGTCTGGGGCTATTTATCGCGGAAATTTATATTTGGGTGATGCTTCTGCTTAACTATTTGCAAACCGTCTGGCCCCTCAATCGCGGGATTGTGCCGCTGCCGGATGATATGTCGACGTGGCCGACGGTCGATGTTTATATTCCTACCTATAACGAACCGCTGGACGTGGTGCGCGATACCGTGCTCGCCGCGCAGTGCATCGACTATCCGCGCGACAAGATGAAAATCTATATTCTTGATGACGGTTCGCGCAGCGAGTTTGCGGTATTTGCCGCCGACGTGGGCGTGGGCTACATCACCCGCGCCGAACACAACCACGCGAAGGCCGGTAACCTCAACCACGCCATGACGCTCACCAAAGGGGAGCTTATCTGCGTGTTCGACTGCGATCACGTGGCGACGCGCATGTTCCTGCAATCAACGGTCGGCGGCTTCCTGGAGGATCCGAAGCTGGCGCTGGTGCAGACGCCGCACTACTTCTACTCCCCGGACCCGTTTGAGCGCAACCTCTCGGTCGGGCGCAATATTCCCAACGAAGGGATGCTGTTTTACGGTCCGATCCAGAAGGGCAACGACAACTGGAACGCCACCTTCTTCTGCGGCTCCTGCGCCGTTATCCGCCGCGCCGCGCTGGATGAGATCGGCGGCTTTGCGGTAGAAACGGTCACCGAGGATGCGCACACCGCGCTGAAAATGCAGCGCCTGGGCTGGAAGTCATCGTTCCTCGCCATTCCGCTGGCGGCGGGCCTCGCTACCGAGCGCCTGGTGCTGCACGTGATTCAGCGTACCCGCTGGGCGCGCGGCATGACGCAGATTTTCCGCGTCGATAATCCGCTTCTCGGGCGCGGGCTGACCTTCCAGCAGCGCTGCTGTTACCTCAGCGCCATGCTCTATTACCAGTTTGCCCTGCCGAGGGTGGTGTTCGTCACCGCGCCGCTGGCGTACCTGCTGTTTAACCTCAACATTATTCACGCCTCGGCGGCCCAGATTATGGCCTACTCGCTGCCGCACCTGTTCCTCGCCATCTACGTCGGCTCGCGGATGAACGGGCGCTATCGCTACAGCTTCTGGGGCGAAATCTACGATATTGTGCTGGCGTTCCACCTGGTTCTGCCCACTATGATCACCATGATTTTCCCCAAGCGCGGTAAATTCAACGTTACCGATAAAGGGGCGCTGCTGGACGTCGGCTATTTCGACTTCCGCGTGGTGCGGCCACACATTATTGTCGCCACGCTGCTTGGCATCGCCATCATCGCCGGTATTACCCGCGCCGTGGGCTATCAATATTTTGACGTTGACCCCTGGGTTATTGCGCTCAACGTCGGCTGGGGGCTGTACAGCCTTATCTTCCTGCTGGCGGCGATTGCGGTGGCGCGGGAAACCCGCCAGGTGCGCAAAACCATCCGCATTGACGTCAGCATCCCGGTACTGATCCACTACGCCAGCGGCGTGGTCTCCCGCAGCGCCAGCGTTGACCTCTCCATGGGCGGCTGCCGCATTCAGGCGCCGGACGACAGGCACCTGACGGATGCCGTTGAGGAGGTGGAGCTGATGCTTGAGTCGGGCTCGATTTCGATCCCGGCGAAGATGGTCTCCTCCGACGATCGCTTTATTCGCCTGATGTTTGATGCCGATATTCCGCTTAGCCGCCGCCGCGAGCTGGTGCGCGTTGTGCTTGCCCGCGCCGATGCGTGGATCCAGCCGCCGCGTCCGCAGGACAACCCTTTCCGCTCCTTTGGCACCATTCTGAAATCGGTATTTGAGCTGTTCTGGCTGAGCTGGAAAACGCGCAGAGAGAACCGACGCCTGCGGCGTACCGCCGCCGTCGCCCGCGCTGCGGCAACCGCAGAAGAAGAGGGTGGACTATGAGACGCCTGACGCTTCTGACGCTGGTGGCAGGCAGCCTGCTGACCGCTCCGCTGCACGGTGAAGAGGCTGCGCCGCAGGAGGGGCGCACGCTCAGCTTCCCGTCGCTGGTTCCCGATAACAGTCCCGCCAGCGGGCAAAGCGCGGGCGATAGCGCGCCTGCGGCCCCGGCCGAGGCGGCTACCTCAGCACCTGCCGCCGCAGCAAACGGCGAGCCACCGGCTACCGGTACGGCGGCGCCAGCTGCTGGCGCCGGCTCAACCGCCGATACGCCGGTAACCGTAACCCCGGCGCCTGCCGCATCCGACGCCAGCGACGCGCCTCCGGCGCTGCCGCCGGTCAGCGATAGCGCCGCCGAGCCTGCCGCCGCCGGCCTCGCGCCGACGGTGGTCAGCAGCCTGACCTTTGCGCAGATGGGCATGCCGAAAGGCGTGCAGCTGAGCGGCGGCCAGCTGCTCGGCGGCGCCAACTTCACCCTTCCCGGCGACCAGGTGGTGACCAGCGCCCAGCTGCGGCTTGACGTTAAAGTGACGCCGGAGATGGCGGCGCGCAACGCCACGCTTGAGCTGATGCTTAACGGCCAGTCGCTGGGCAGCGTACCGCTCGGCGCGGAAGGGGACGACGTCTCCCACTACCAGCTCGACGTGCCGGGCCCGCTGATGGTCTCAAGCAACAACCTGAGCTTTCGCATTAACGACGGCGACGCCCAGCAGTGCATGCGCGATCTGACCAACCGCTATGGCGTCACGATCCTGCCCGAGTCCCGCTTCTCCTGGGAGGGGCAGCAGCTGGACGTAGGGGCTGACTTAAGCCACTTCCCGCGCCCCTTCTTCGACAATATGCAGATGACGCCCGCCAGCATCAGCATCAGCTTCCCGGAAAAGATGAGCAGCGAAGAGGTGAGCGCCGCGGCGCTGGTCTCCTCCTGGTTCGGCATCCAGACCGACTATCGCGGTATCTCCTTCAATGCGCTGCGTAACAAGCTGCCGGAAAAGCACGGCATCGTGATTGGCCATCCCGGCGAGCAGGTGGGCGAGCTGACGCTGCCGCAGACCAGCAAGCCGCTGCTGCGCATCGTTGATAACCCGAACAACCCGGTCTACAAGCTGCTGCTGATCGTCGGCAGCGACGACAACGCCCTGCGGGCGGCGGCCTGGCGGCTGACGCGCGGCGATTTTGCGCCGCAGGCGGGCAGCCTGGAGGTGGCGGCACAGACCGTTCCGCTGAGCAAGCCCTACGACGCCCCGCGCTGGATAACTACCGACAGGCCGGTCAAAATCAGCGAGCTGCTGCGTAAAGACCAGAGCATGACGGTCAGCGGCGTCTGGCACGAACCGCTGCGCGTCGCTTTCCGCGCCGCGCCGGACCTCTATCTGTGGGACGGCGAGAGCATTCCGCTGCAGATAAGCTACCGTTTCCCGTCGGAGAGCTGGATCAACGAGCAGCGCTCGCAGCTGAGCGTGACGCTGAACAATACCTTCCTGCGCAACCTGCCGATGATCAAACAGGGCATTCTGGAGTCGCTGTGGCGCCGCCTCGGCGGCGACGCGCGCCAGGAAAAGCTGACCATTCCGCTGGCGCCCTATCTGATCTACGGCGACAACCAGCTGCAGCTCTACTTCAACGTGGTGCCGAAAGACAATGCGCCGTGCAATGTGCTGCTGAATAACAACATTAAGAGCCGCATTGCCGAGGATTCGTGGATCGACCTGAGCCACACCCGGCACTTCTCGATGCTGCCAAACCTCTCCTACTTTGTCGGCGCTTCCTTCCCGTTCAGCCGCCTGGCCGACTATTCACAGACCCTGCTGCTGCTGCCGGACAGGCCGTCGGAAACGGAGGTGGGCACGCTGCTGAATATGGCCGCCCGCTCCGGCACCGCGACGGGAACCGTGCTGGGCAATAACCGGGTGGTGATGGGCATACCCTCCGGCGGCGCCAGTCTGGAGTATCTGCGCCAGCGCGACGTGCTGGCGGTGAGCGGTCTCGATCAGAAGCTGTTTAACCAGAGCCTGCTCGATGATTCGCCCTATTACGTCAGCGACAGCACCCTCAGCGTGCGTAACCAGACGCTGTGGCAAAAAGCGCAGCGCTGGCTGCTCGGCGACTGGAATATTGATGCCCTTGAGGCGGACCGCTACCTCTCCTCCAACAACGCCTGGCGCGGCTTTATTAGCTACCGCTCGCCGTGGAACAGCGAACGGGTGGTGGTGGTGGCGCTCGGCAGCAGCGACGAGCAGCTCGGACACCTTAACGGCGATCTCAGCTCGGCGCGCATTAACGCCAGCATTCGCGGCGACACGGCGATTATCACTAACGATAACGTGCGCAGTTTCCAGGTCGCGCCGCAGTTCCCGAGCGGACAGATGCCCTGGTATCAGATGGTCATCTGGTATGCCAACCAGCACTCGGGCTTCCTCGCCATTCTGGCGCTGCTGATGACCTCGATTATCGGTCTGGCCCTGACCGCGATGTTCAAACAGCATGCTCATAAGCGTTTGAATCCGGGGGATGATGAATAATGAAAAATAATAAAACCCGCAGGTTCTCCACCCTGTGTCTCTCGATCTCGCTGTCGCTGGGCCTCTCAGACCTCGCGCTGGCCGGCCCTAACGATGCGGCGCTGAAGGCCCTGTTCGATCAGGCCAACTACTGGCACGGCAAGTCCCACGACGAGCTAGCGGCGCAGTCGCTACAGAAAGTGCTGATGGTGGAGCCCAACAACGCGCAGGCGCTCTACCTGCTGGCCCTCTGGGCGCAGCAGAACGGCGATATGCAGGAGGCGTCCCGCTGGCGCGAGCGGCTGACCAAAGCGGCGCCCAATAGCGCCGGGCTGCAGGAGCTGGAGAACGCCCGCAAACTGGCGCAGGTGCCGCAGGGCCAGCTGACCCTGGCCCGCAGGCAGGCGCGCAGCGGCAACGTACCGGCGGCGCTGGAAACCTGGCGCGGCATGTTTAACGGCAGCGTGCCGCCGGCGGGGCTGGCCGCCGAATACTACATGACCATGGCCAGCGATAAATCGCTCTATCCGCAGGCGGTCAGCGAGATACAAAACTTCATTGCGCAAAATCCGCAGGATACGGCCTCGAAGGTGGCGCTCGGTAAAATGCTCACCTGGCGGGAGAATACCCGCCGGGACGGCATCGAGATGCTGCAGCAGATGGCCAGCGGCAGCAAAGACGCCGACGCCGGGCTGCGCCAGGCGCTGCTGTGGCTGGGGCCGAAAGAGGGCGACCAGCAGTATTATAATCTGTGGATGCAGCGCCACCCGCAGGATAACGACGTGCTGGCGTACTACCGCGAGCACATCGGCGGCCAGGCCAAAGGCCAGGGCTATAGCGATCTCAACAGCGGCAACACCGACGCGGCGAAGCGCCAGTTCGAGCAGGTGCTGCAGGCGAACCCCAACGACGCCGACGCGCTGGCGGGGATGGGCTACGCCGCCCAGCGCAGCGGCGACTATAAAGCGGCGGCCGACTATCTCCAGCGCGCGGCGCAGCAGGGCGGCAGCGCCTCGGGCGAGCGCGGTGAGCAGGCGGCCGATGCCCAGTTCTACGGCCAGCTGGCCGAAGCGCAGACCGCCTTTAAGCAGGGCAATGTTGCCCAGGCGCTGGCGCTCTCCGAGTCGCTGGCGGCCCAGAGCGGCAAGCGCGGCACGGCGGCGAAGCTGTTCCGCGCCGACGTGCTGCGGCAGAGCAAAAATTATCCCCAGGCCGAGCAGACCCTGCGCGCGCTGCTGGAGGAAGATCCCGGCAACGCGTCGGCGCAGGAGAACCTCTACTACGTCCTGCGGGCGGAGAACAAAACGGCTGAGGCGAAAGAGATACTGCAGGAGCTGCCGCAGGGCCTGCAGAACCGGCTGCAGCCGCGTCCCGGCGCCACCGGCGCGCCCGGCGACGGCGTGCGCCGCCTGGCGCAGCAGCAGGCCGCCGGCGGTAATACCGCGCAGGCCATTGCTACCCTGCGCCAGGGCGTGTCGCGCTATCCGGACGACGTCTGGATGCGCCTCGATCTTGCCCGCCTGCTGCAAAAGTCGGGCGCCAGCAACGAGGCCTCTTCCCTGATGGCCCAGGCCTGGCGGCCCGGCGCCAGCAGCAGTTCGCTGTACGCCGCGGCGCTGTTTGCCAGCGAAAACGACGGCTGGCAGCAGGCGCAGACGCTGCTGGCGCGCATTCCCGCCCGCAGCCAGACGGCGCCGATGCGCAGCCTGCGCCAGCGGGTCAACTTCAATCTGCAGATGGCGACGGCCCAGAACTATCTGGCTCAGGGCAACAATATCGCGGCAGTTAACACCCTCAAGGCCCTCTCCGGCACGCCGCCGGACGATCCGGCGGACGTCGGCAAACTGGCGCGCCTGCTGGCGGACAGCGGCGATCTCAATACCGCCGTCTCGCTGGTGCACGGCAATATCAGCCGCGGCGTGAAGGGTAACGTCGGCGACTACGCCGATCAGATAACCGTGCTCAACCAGGCCGGGCTGACCGGCGAGGCCCAGGCGCTGGTCTCCAACCCGACGCTGCAGGCGGACAGCACGCCGACGCAGCTGGCGGGGATCCGCAACGGCTACGTTATTCAGGAGGCCGACCGCCTGCGCGAGCAGGGCAACTACGCCACCGCCTACGACAGGCTGATGGGCGCCCTGCAAAACGATCCGCAGAATACCGATCTGATGTTTGCCATGGCGCGGCTCTATCAGAGCGGCAAAATGAACAAAGAGGCCGGGGTGGTCTACGACTATCTGATGACCCGCGACACGCCGGATCAGGCCGCGCGCTCGGGCGCTATCGATATTGCGCTGGCCGCCGGCGACAACGACAAGGCCGCTGCGCTGGCGAAGGGCCTGCGCAACAACAACACGCCGGACCGCCTGCTGCTGCTGGCGCGGGTCGAAGAGGCGCAGGGCAATCACCAGCAGGCGATGACCTACCTGCGCAACGCCCGCGGGCGGCTGGTGGGGCTCTCCTCCAGCAACGGCGCCGGTACGCCGAGCATCGGCGGCCTGCTGATGGCGGACAACCCTTTCATCAGCACCTCAAAAACCCCGCAGCCGCAGAGAGTGGCCTCGCAGTACGGGGCCATTATGCCCTGGCAGGTCGGCCAGACGTCGGCTGATTCGACGGTGCTGCCCGGCATTCAGCGCACCGATCTGCCGGTAGAAACCGCCCAGACCCGGACGCTGCGCCAGGTCGATAACATGATCGAGCAGATGGAGGAGAAGACCGGCACCTGGCTGCAGGCCAATCCGATGGCGCGCAGCCGCGACGGCGAATCCGGCAACAGTAAACTGCGCGAGCTGAAGGCGCCCCTGACCTGGTCTTCGTCGCCGTTTGGCGAGTCGCGGCTGGACTTTACGGTCACGCCGATCACCCTCAACGCGGGCAGCGCCAAGGGCGACGCCTGGCGGCGCTCCGGTTCGAATCCGCTGGCCAACGCCTCCTCCAACCTTGCCTCGACGATAAACAATGAGCAGAAGGCGATTGCGGCGATGACCGAGGATCAGCGTCAACAGTATTTTGCCGCCAATCCGGGGGCGAAGGCGCTGTCGGAAATGGGGCCGGTGGACGGCGCCGATCTCAACGTGCTTACCGATACCGGTATGGAAAACCTGGCGAAGCTCGAGCGTGACTATCCGCAGGTGGCCTCGTACCTCGCCGCGTCGAACAACAAGCCGAATGTTGACGATCCCGGCGACGTCTCGACCGGCTCGCAGAAGGGCAACGGCGTTGAGGTCAATATGGCGCTCAGCGGCGACAGCTATAAAGTCGACATCGGCAGCACGCCGCTCGGCGAAGATCTCAGCACCGTGGTGGGCGGCGTGAAGTGGTCGCCGAAGCTGACCAACTACCTGACGCTGATCCTGACCGGGGAGCGCCGCTCCCTGACCGACAGCCTGCTTTCCTACGTCGGTCTTAAGGATGATTACTCCGGCAAGCGCTGGGGCCGGGTCACCAAAAACGGCGGCATGGCGCAGCTCAGCTACGACGACGGCGACGCGGGTTTCTACGTGGGCGCGGGCGGCTATAGCTACACCGGCTCGAACGTGAAGACCAACGACAGCGTCAACGCCAGCGCCGGGATTTACATGCGCCCGTGGCACGATGATTACCGCACCGTGCAGGCCGGGATTAACATGAGCTACATGGACTTCTCCAAGAACCTCAGCTACTTCACCTACGGTCAGGGCGGCTACTTCAGCCCGCAGAACTACGTCAGCGTCTCCCTGCCGGTCGATTTCTCGCAGAAATTCAACAACTGGACGCTGCGCCTCGGCGGCTCGGTGGGCTATCAGTCCTACAGCGAAGACAAGAGCCCCTACTTCCCGACCAAATCCAGCTGGCAGAATGCGCTGGAAAATGCGGTGGCGGGCGGTTTTGCCAAAGAGGCCTACTATGACAGCAGCAACGAGAGCGGCGTGGGCTATACCGTTCGCGCCGGGGCAGATTATAAAGTGAATAAACAGACGACCATCGGCGGCCAGCTCGGCTATGACACCTTTGGCGACTACAACGAAAGCACGGCGGGCCTCTATTTCCGCTACATGCTGGGAGATAATTGATATGACGGGAAGCGCCTCATCCGCCGTTTCGGCCTGGTTTCAGCAGCAGCAGACGCCTGCCGGCTGGTTTGATCTGTTAACCCTGATGGTTGACGGCATGGTGCGCAATGCCGGCGAGGTCGAAAGCCAGCCGTTTCTGCACCAGATGGGCGATGCGCTGGCCCAGGAGTGGCCGCTGCCTGAATCAGAAACGGTCGGCGAGCTGGAAGCCAACATTAACCACTTTTTGACGCTGTTTAAGTGGGGCGTGGTAGAGCTTCAGGTGACCGATAGCGGCATTACCCTGCACCATCAGGCGATCCCAGTGAGCCGCGACCCGGACCGGCAGATGCGCTGGTGTAACGCTTTTTGTGCAATACTGGAGGGCATGTATTCGCGCTGGCTGCTGACGCAGGGCGGTGGCGCGCACCTGATGGTTCAGCGGGAGCGGATTTACTCCGCCTCTGACGTGCAGTTTCGCTACATTAACCCACAGTGAGTCCCCAATATGCTGGTGCGCATTCTGATTGCGGCAACGCTCATGTTTTCTTCTTTCGCCCACGCGGACGCGGCCTGGGAAAGCTATAAATCCCGCTTTCTGCAGCCGGACGGCCGCATTGTCGATACCGGCAACGGCGGCGTCTCCCACACCGAGGGCCAGGGCTTCGCCATGCTGATGGCGGTGGAAAATAACGATCGCCAGAGCTTCGATAAACTCTGGCAGTGGACGGACAAGACCCTGCGCAACAAGCAGAACGGCCTGTTCTACTGGCGCTACACGCCCGGCGCGGCCAATCCCGTTGCCGACCGCAACAACGCCACCGACGGCGATACGATGATTGCCTGGGCGCTGCTGCGCGCCGGGCAGCGCTGGCAGGAACCGGCCTACGCCAAGGCCTCCGACGCCATCACCCGATCGCTGCTCAAGCATGCGGTTATCACCTTTGCCGGCTATCGCCTGATGCTTCCCGGCGCGCAGGGGTTTAACCTCGGCGATAAAGTTAATCTCAACCCGTCCTACTTCATCTTTCCGGCCTGGCAGGCCTTCTATCAGCGCTCGCACCTGGTGGCGTGGCGCGACCTCGGCAGCGATGCGAAAAAGCTGCTCCCCAAAATGGACTGGGGCAGTTCGCACCTGCCCAGCGACTGGGTGACGCTGAGCGCCGACGGCAAGCTGGCGCCCGCCCAGGGCTGGCCGCCGCGCATGAGCTATGACGCGGTGCGCATCCCGATGTATATCTACTGGCAGGACCCTAAGAGCCCGCTGCTGACGCCCTGGCGCAACTGGTGGCAGGGCTTTTCCCGCAGTAAAACGCCGGCGTGGGTTAACGTCTACACCAGCGATATGTCGCCCTATTCAATGAATGAAGGCCTGCTGGCGGTTCGCGACCTGACGCTGGGCAGCAACGTTGAGAATCCCTACATTACCGCGAAGGATGACTACTACTCGGCGAGCCTGAAAATTCTGGCCTCTCTGGCGCAGAAGATGGCGCCGCAGTAGGCGCAGGAGAAGCGGCTATCATCCGGAGAGGGTTTCCTCTCCGGATTTTTTTTGCCGGTTACTGCGGGTAGGGCACCCAGTCGCCGCCGTTGAGCCGGACATAGGGTTTACCCTGATACTGGAGCACCACCGCGTTGGCGTTCTCGGAGACCGGCGCGGTTTGCGGCAGACCGCCGGTGTAGGCGCTCCAGTTGACGTTCGGGGCGGTAAACATCTTGCCGTCCACCGCGCGGGCCACCAGCTCGGAGATGGCGAGATAGCTGGCGGGAGCATCTATCTCTATTGCCGGTCCCTGATGGGGGGCCTGCATCCCGAAGAATTTCACCGCGGCGGGCACATTGGTGATCGACGGGCTGGGGATATCCCGCAGTCCCGAGACCTGCATTTTGTCTCCGCGCAGCGCCGCGCCGTGCTCGGGAACGATCACCACCATCACCTTACGGCCCGATTTCTGCAGTTCGCTGAAGAAGCTGTCCAGTTCGTCAAACAGCTTCTGGGCGCGAACCCGGTAGTCGGCGGTTTTGCTCTGGCCGGGGAAGTGGTTACCGTCGTGCAGCGACAGCAGATTAAAGAAGGTGGCCGTCCGCGCGCCGCTAGCGGCTCCTTCACCCGCCAGCCAGCGGTCGAGCACCGCCTGATTATCGTAGACCGGCGAGTTGTCAAAGGCCTGCAAATCGACCTTCAGCCCCTTCTGGTCCATCAGCGGCGCCTGCATACCGCCATCGTTGCGCAGCTCCTTGAGGAAGTCGCCGAAGACGCCGTTGTGGTCCAGCATCAGCTGCGATTTGAAGCCCAGCGCCGCCAGGTTATCGAACAGGTAGCACTGCTTGCCCGCGGGCGCGTAGAGCGCGGTGTGCGACGGCTGGCCGCAGCTGGCGCGCAGCAGGCGTATCGCCGCCGGGCCGCTGTAGGAGGTGGCGGAATTAAAATGCTTAAACACGATATCAAAGTGCGACCAGAGCGGGTGCTGCATCAGTCCGGCGGCGTCAATGTCGTCCCAGGAGAGGGAGCAGATGTTGATCACCAGCAGATCGAAGGGCTGAGCATCCGCGGGCAGCGCCGTGGGAAACGCCGTCTGGCGCTGCGCTTCGGCGTTATAGAAGCGGGTGAGCCAGGCGCTTATCCCGGATGACGTGGGCGCCCCGGTTTGCGCCGGAATATCGCCCGCAGCCGCCGGTGCGCTGCCCGGCACCGTCGTGACGGCTGCTGTGGGCTCGTCGTGCGGCACGAGCGTGATGTTGCCCACCAGCGGGCTGATGTTGAGCCACGCCAGAATGGCCACCACGAAAACCGTTACCCGCAGCCACTGGGCGATAAACAGCCAGGCTACCAGCAGGACAAAGAACAGGCCGACCATCTGCCAGTTAATAAAGCGCGAAACCAGGTCCAGCAGATAGTCGGCGCTGAAGCCCGCCAGCTGCGAGCCTTCGCTGAAAATACTCTGCGGGCCCGGCAGCCAGGTATCGTGCCAGAACAGGGCGATGCCGGGAATGATGGCGATCAGGTTGCGCCAGGCGTGCAGACGCGGGCCGGGCAGGGGGAACAGCAGAAACGCCAGAAAGATCAGATTCAGCAGCGGATGAAAGTTAAGGTAGCCCGTCCACAGCAGGGCGAACTTGACCAGAAAGTAGAAATTCCAGCCCGAGAGGCCGCGCCAGTAGTGCCAGAAGGCGGAGCGGGGCGCCGTATGTGTTGCGTTGGTCATTTTTTATTTTTGCCTTGCCGGTGAAGAACGCCTTCAGGTTTGATAAATCGGGGCCGAAAGAAGGTCAGCCGCAGAATAATTTCAATGCGCCTGGCGTGCTTGCGCAGCAGGTAGCCCAGCGGGATGAAGAGCAGCGCGCAGAGAAGCACCAGCTGGATAATATCGGTGATAGACATCATTTCCCGGAACTCCCTTCAGCATCGAGCAGACGGCGCGGCTTTGGCGTGCGCCGCCAGCCGCGCCCGTCGTGGGTCGCATTGATGACCGCGCTTTTCTTCACCGTAGGCGGCAGCGGCGGCGTCCAGTCCTTTGCGGAGTTCGCCTGCATCTCAATAAGTTCGCTGCGAAGCTGCCGATCTTCGTACCAGACTTTGCGGTGGGTAAAGATGTCCCCGATGGGCAGCGGAAAAATGTGGTTAAGGGCGATTTCAATATCGTTGATGCGGCAGAACACCAGAAACAGGATCAGCGTATTGTTGCCGAGCGTTACGATATCGCCGGTACGGCTCGGACGGCACAGCGTCAGGGCCTGCTCGGCGCGCAGGCCGGGCACCGGCCGCAGGGCAACCATTACCCCCCGGGTGTCGGGCGTCAGCAGCGGGTGATCCAGCACGCTCAGCACGCCGTCGCAAAAGTCATCCCATTTCTGAAAGCCGCGCAGCGCCAGGGGATGCGTCATCTCCAGCAGCGGGCGCAGATCGTCCGGGACGTGGCGCTGGAACAGCTGCCGCTGCACGCTCTCAATCAGCGTGAGTCCCCGCGAGAGGGGCGCATTCCACGGAATGATCAGATTGGCGCCGCAGCCGAGCAGCAGCCGCTCGTCCGGCGTACGCAGGCAGGCGATGACCTCGCGCACCACGATTTTCAGGGCGTTGCCGCGCTGGCGGCGCAGGGTGTGAATCTCGCGGGCCAGCGGCTCTATCTGGGCAATGGTTTCCACCGAGAAGAGCAGCGTTGCCGCCTGGGCGCTGCGGGCGGCATTGAACAGTTCACTATTGGAATCAAAAACCGACCAGTACTCAGAGAGCAGCGGCGCCCCTTCCAGCGCAATCGCCGTACAGAGCACCTGCTGTTCGTCGCTTCTGGGCTGGACGTCGGCGATTTCATTCTCTGAAATTAACCAGCGATCGTCCATATTGATAATCGTGAGCTGCTGGTGGGCGCTGACGCCCTGCTCATTACGCCAGAAGGTAATATCGAAGAGATGGTTATCGCCCTGATAATGCAGGCGGGCAAGCCCGGACAGAGACTGATGCTGATTGAATAGCGCGGATTGTCGGGTATCGGTACCGGTGCCGTAATTTAAAATTAATAGCGAACACTGATAGTCGCTGGCCCAGCGCTGGTTTTTGTTTAACCAGTGTTTTAATCGCGTTAATGGAATATTTTCCCAAATGCTATCGGCGATTAATATGATAAATAAGTAATTAGTCGGATTGAGTGAGCAAAGAATATCGCGGCGTAAAAAGTATAGACTATCTTGTTCATTGGGCATTGAAAATAAATCTATTTTTTGCGGACCTTGATCTTGATCTATTTTTACGATGTGATGCGGATTTTCGCTCATCGTAATTACCGCGACGCGGGCGTGCTCTTCCTGCATGGCAACCGTTTGATTTAACAGGCGTACTGCGTCCTGACGCCGCTCAACGTTAACCCACCACACGCCGCCAGCCGGCATATGGCTTACCTCACTCCATAACGATTGGATCCCGAAAGAAAATACTGGAGTCACCTTACCCTCTATCCACAACATTGTCTGCTGCTAAGTCTACTCGTAAAAACTGTCATTGGGGACTAATATTGTAATTAAACTACGGCAGTCATAGAATACTCGCCAATTTCACAGACGTCTCACCTGGCTATGAGGTTTTATTGCACTTGTCTGTGTTAATGGGATTTTTTCTTATTTGCGTAATACCCTCTAAGGACTGACAACCATGTCTGAGGAAAAAACTCGGGAACTCCCGAATGACTATTCTATGCAAAATGACTTTTTAGTATTAAGTCAGATCTTTTCGCTGGCCGAAATAAATTACAATGATATATCTCAGAGTGAGCATCTTGCCGCTGCGCTTCAGCGCTGGCCGCTATTATCAGAGTTTGCTAGCCGAAATAAGGATATCTGAATGCCCGTGCTGGTATTACAAGGCGTGCGGGGAGGCGTCGGCACCAGCTCCCTGACCGCCGCGCTGGGCTGGGCGCTGCAGGTACTGGGCGAGTCCGCCATCGTTGTGGATGCCTGTCCCAATAATATGCTGCGCTTTTTTTTCAATGATGACATTCATCGCGATGCGGGCTGGGCGCGCGCGCTCATCGACGGCACGCCGTGGCAGGATGCCGGAATGAGCTACACTTCGCGCCTCGATTTCCTGTCATTTGGCAAACTTTCTGCCGCCGAATCTCTCAATTTACCCGCCCTGTCGTCAGCCGTGGAGCCGTTTCCGGCGCTTATTGATGCCCTGCATCAGCGGGGCGGCTATCGCTGGGTTGTGGTCGATCTTCCCTCTGAACCCGTGCCCGCTCTTCTGCCGCTGGCCAATGCCTGCGACTACCATCTCACCGTGGTGACGCCTGATGCCAACACGCACATTCGCCTTCACCAGCAGGTGTTGCCGGAAAAGAGCCATCTGCTGGTCAATATGTTGAACACCGGCAGCCAGCTGCAGGAAGACCTTTACCAGCTGTGGACGCAAACGCAGGCGCGCCTGCTGCCGACGATTGTTCATCGCGATGAGGCGGTGGCCGAGTGCCTGGCCGCCAAGCAGCCGCTGGGCGAATACCGGTTCGATGCGCTGGCGGCGGAAGAGATCCTGACCCTGGCAAACTGGTGCCTGGCACAGGCGGGCGGCGCGGAGAAATCATCGTGACCCGCCTGACCGCCCTGTTGCTACCTGCGGAGGTTGCGCAGAGCCTGCGCCTGCGCTACGACGCCGGGCGACAGCGCCGCGCTTCGTGGTTTTCTGCGCTCTGCGGCTGCCTGTGGGTGCTGCTGGCCTGGCTCTTTTTGCCGCTCGAGCGCGGCCCGTGGCAGCGGGTCCGCAGCCACCATCGCGCGCTCTACCCGCATATCGATCCCCGCCGGCCGCGGCCGCTCGATCCCCTGCGCTACCTTATTCAGAGCCTCTGGCTGATAGCGGTACGCCAGACGCAAAACGGCTGGCTGATAAGCCCCCGGGCCGTGAAGCGGGTGGGGGAGATAGTGGCGCGCTATCACGGCTGGCTGGATCTGCTGCCCGGGCGCGTCAGCGGTAAAATCGCCCAGCGGGAAGGACGTTCGCTGGAGGACGTGAGCCCCGGCCTGCGGCGGGTACTCCTCGGTATCGTGGTGGGCGGTTCGCTGCTGCTGGCCCTGCTCTGCGTCACCCAGCCGTTCAACCCGCTGTCGCAGTTTATTTTCCTGCTGCTGCTGTGGGGCGTTGCCCTGCTGGTGCGGCGCATCCCCGGTCGTTTTTCGATCCTGATGCTCATCGTGCTCTCGCTGACCGTCTCCTGCCGCTACATCTGGTGGCGCTACACCGCGACGCTGAACTGGGACGATCCGGTCAGCCTGACCTGCGGCCTGATCCTGCTGGTCGCCGAGACCTACGCGTGGGTCGTGCTGGTGTTTGGCTACTTCCAGGTGGTGTGGCCCCTTAACCGCAAGCCCGCGCCGCTGCCGGAGTCGACAGAAGAGTGGCCCTCGGTGGATATCTTCATTCCCACCTATAACGAAGAGCTGTCGGTGGTTAAAAATACCGTCTACGCTTCGCTCGGCCTCGACTGGCCGAAAGAGAAGCTCACCATCTGGATCCTCGACGACGGCGGGCGGGCGGCCTTCCGCGAATTTGCCCGGGAGGTGGGCGTGGAGTATATCGCCCGCGCGACCCATGAACATGCAAAAGCGGGCAACATCAACAATGCCCTGAGCCGGGCGAAGGCCGATTACGTAGCGATTTTCGACTGCGACCACGTGCCCACCCGCTCCTTCCTGCAGATGACCATGGGCTGGTTTCTGAAGGACCGTAAGCTGGGGGTGATGCAGACGCCGCACCACTTCTTTTCGCCGGATCCCTTTGAGCGCAACCTGGGCCGCTTTCGCAAAACGCCCAACGAAGGCACGCTGTTTTACGGCCTGGTGCAGGACGGGAACGATATGTGGAACGCCACCTTCTTCTGCGGCTCCTGCGCGATTATCCGCCGCACCGCGCTCGATGAGATTGGCGGCATCGCGGTAGAAACCGTCACCGAAGATGCCCACACCTCTCTGCGCCTGCACCGCAAGGGCTATACCTCGGCCTATATCCGTATTCCGCAGGCCGCGGGGCTGGCGACGGAGAGCCTCTCCGCGCACATCGGCCAGCGCATACGCTGGGCGCGGGGGATGGTGCAGATTTTTCGCATGGACAACCCGCTGCTCGGCAAGGGGCTGACCATGGCCCAGCGCATCTGCTACGCCAACGCCATGCTGCACTTTCTCTCCGGCATTCCGCGGCTGGTGTTTCTCACCGCGCCGCTGGCGTTTCTGCTGCTGCACGCCTACATCATCTACGCCCCGGCACTGATGATTGCCCTGTTCGTCATCCCGCACATGCTTCACGGCAGTATTACCACGTCGCGCATTCAGGGCCGCTACCGCTACTCTTTCTGGAGCGAAATCTATGAGACGGTGCTGGCCTGGTATATCGCCCCGCCGACCGTGATGGCGCTGATCAACCCAAAAATCGGCAAATTCAACGTCACGGCAAAGGGCGGGCTGGTTAAAGAGGAGTACGTGGACTGGGTGATCTCCCGCCCCTATCTGGGGCTGGTGCTGCTGAATCTGCTCGGCGTTGCCTTCGGCATCTGGCGCTGCTTTTACGGTCCGGAGAATGAAATCCCCACCGTCTGGATAAGCCTGCTGTGGGTGATGTACAACCTGATTGTGCTCGGCGGCGCTGTCGCCGTTTCGGTCGAGAGCAAGCAGATCCGCCGCTCCCATCGGGTCGAGATCAACCTGCCTGCGGCCATTGCCCGCCAGGACGGCCACCTCTTCTCCTGCACGCTGCACGATTTTTCCGACGGCGGCGTCGGCCTGCGCATCAACGGCGACAGCCTGGTGGTGGAGGGCCAGCAGGTGAAGCTGCTGCTCAGACGCGGGCAGCAGGAATTTATGTTCCCGGCGAAGGTGGTCCGGGTGATGGGGCGCGAGCTGGGGCTGAACCTGCTGCCGATGACCACCCGCCAGCACATCGACTTCGTGCAGTGCACCTTCGCCAGGGCCGATACCTGGGCGCGCTGGCAGAACAGTTTTCCTGAAGATAAGCCGGTTGAGAGCATGTTTGACGTGCTGAGGCTTGGCTTCCACGGCTACCGCCACCTGGCAGAATTCACGCCGCCGGCGGTGAAATATCTTTTCCGTTTCCTCCTTGCCACGACCGCCTGGTTCGTGTCGTTTGTGCCGCGCCCTCCCGAGCGGCGCGCCGCGACGCCAGCGCCGGCTCAGGCACTCGCACAATAATGATGACAAGATGATGAAAAACAAAACATTCTGGAAGTATGCCGTGGCGATGGGGGTAGGGAGCTTACTCCCGTCAGCGTCCTGGTCTGAGACCGCGGCGGCGGATGCCGCTCACGATCCGGCGGCCACCGCCATGTCGGCCACCGCCAGTCCGCCGGTGGTTAACGGCGCGTCCTCCCGCGACGTGAAGCTCAGTTTTGCGCAGATAGCGCCGGCGCCGGGCAGCATGACGCTGCGCGGGGCCAATCCCAACGGCAATGTGCAGTTCGGCACCCGCAGCGATGAAGTGGTCTCGAACGCGGTGCTGAACCTGATTTATACGCCGTCGCCCTCGCTGCTGCCGGTAGAGTCGCAGCTGAAGGTCTATCTCAACGACGAGCTGATGGGCGTGCTGCCGGTGACGAAGGAGCAATTAGGTAAAAAGGTGATGGCCCAGGTGCCTATCGATCCGCTCTACATTACCGATCTGAACAACGTGCGGCTGGAGTTCGTCGGCCACTACCGCGACGTCTGTGAAAACCAGGCCAGCACCACGCTGTGGCTGGACGTTGCCCGCGCAACCTCGCTTGAGATGAACGTGCAGAAGCTGAATGTGAAAAACGATCTCTCCCACTTCCCGGTGCCGTTCTTTGACGCCCGCGACAGCCGCCAGCTGACGCTGCCGTTTGTCTTTGCCGCAACGCCGGACACCATGCAGCAGAAGGCCGCCGCGGTCATCGCCTCGTGGTTTGGCGCGCAGGCCGAGTGGCGCGGGCAGACATTCCCGGTTATCTACAACGCCGTGCCTGCCAGCAATGCGATTGTCTTCGCCACCAACGACAGGCGGCCCGACTTCCTGCGCGATCATCCGCCGGTCGCGGCGCCGACCATCGAGATGATGGACAGCCCCGATAATCCCTACGTCAAGCTGCTGGTGGTGTTTGGCCGCGATGACAGCGATCTGCTGAAAGCCGCGCAGGGCATCGCCGCCGGCAATATTCTGTTTCGCGGCAGCCGCGTGACGGTGGATGAGATCAAGCCGCTGCAGCCGCGCAGGCCCTACGATGCGCCAAACTGGGTCAGCACCGACCGTCCGGTCACCTTCGGCGAGCTGAAAAAATATGACGAGCAGCTGCAGTCCTCGGGGCTGGAGCCGGCCTCCATTAACCTGACCCTCAATCTGCCCCCGGACCTCTATCTGCTGCGCAGCAACGGCATTGATATGGACCTGAAGTATCGCTACACCATGCCGGCGATTAAGGACAGTTCGCGGATGGATATCAGCCTCAACAACCAGTTCCTCGAGTCCTGGAGCCTCAGCTCAACCCAGGATACCAAAAGCCTGCTGCTGCACCTGCCGATCGTGCAGGGGCTGCTGGACGGGAAAAGCGAGGTCACCATTCCGGCGCTGAGGCTGGGGGCGACCAACCAGATCCGCTTCGATTTTCAGTACATGAACCCGATGCCGGGCGGCTCGATTGATAACTGCATTACCTTCCAGCCGGTAAAAAACTACGTGGTGATTGGCGATGATTCGACCATCGACTTCTCGCACTACTACCACTTCATGGCGATGCCGGATCTGCGCGCTTTTGCCAACGCCGGCTTCCCCTTCAGCCGGATGGCCGATCTCTCTGAGACGCTGATTGTCATGCCGCCGGCGCCGACCGCCAGCCAGGTGAGCACCCTGCTGGACGTGGTGGCGACCGTCGGCGGCCAGACCGGGCTGACCGGCGCGAAACTGAACATCACCAGCGACGGCGCGCAGATGCAGAAGCAGGATGCCGACATCCTGCTGATCGGCAACATTCCGCCGGAGCTAAAGGACGATAAGCATATCGACCTGCTGGTAGATGCCGCGAAGAGCTGGGTAAAAACGCCTTCCCGCCACCACGAGCTGGCGAGCGTTACGCCGGCGGATCGGGAGCGCCAGGCGATGGTGCAGACCACCGTCAGCGCCAACGGGCCGATGGCCGCCATCATTGGCTTCCAGTCGCCGTACAGCGATCAGCGCAGCGTCATTGCCTTTATGGCGGACAGCCCGCGCGGCTTTGAGCTGCTCAACGGCGCGCTCAACGACAGCGGCAAGCGGGCGGCGATGTTTGGCTCAGTAGCGGTGATCCGCGAATCGGGCGTCAACAGCCTGCGGGTCGGCGACGTCTACTATATCGGCCATCTGCCCTGGTATGAGCGGGTCTGGTTTGCCCTCTCTACGCATCCGGTACTGCTGGCCATTCTGGCGGCAATCAGCGTGGTGCTGCTGGCCTGGGTCCTGTGGCGTCTGCTGCGCATCCTCAGCCGCCGCCGTCTCGATGCGGACGACGAGTAACGGCAGATGAAAAGGGTTATTGCATCGCGAAGCTGTTTTCTTGCCCTGGCTTTCGGTCTGCTGCTGCCCGCCGCGCACGGCGCGTCGTCGGCGCAGGCGCAGCTGCTTGAGCAGGTCCGCCTGGGCGAGGCCAGCAAGCGGGAAGATCTGGTGCGCCAGTCCCTCTATCGCCTGGAGCTTATCGCCCCGGATGATCCGCAGGTGATTGCCGCCAGAATGCGCTATCTCCAGCGTCAGGGCGATCTGGCCGGCGCGCAGAAGCAGCTCGCGCGGCTGCAAAAGGCGAGCGCGGACGCGGCGATTTATCAGGCGGCGCGCGCCGAACTGCAGGTCGGCACGCCTGCGGGCCGCCAGGCGCTGCAGCAGGCGCGTCTGCAGGTCGCCACCGGGCACGTCCCGGAGGGCGTGGCGCTCTACGATAAGCTGTTTAACGGGCCGCCGCCGGACGGCGATTTGGCGACAGAGTACTGGACCGCCGTCGCCGGCATCCCCGCCCGGCGCGCCGAGGCGCTGGGCAAACTGCAGGCGCTGAACGGCAGAATGCCCGGTAACGTGCAGCTGCAGTCGACGCTGGCGAGAATGCTGCTGCGCGATAACCGCGAGCCGCAGGCCTACGCGCTGCTTGAGCAGATGGCCCGCTCGAACGGCGGGCGCAATACTGCCGCCGATATCTGGTACGACCGGATCAAAAACCAGCCGACCAGCGCCGACAGCGTTAAGGCCCTGCAGCGCTTTTTGCAGGTCTTTAACAGCGGCGAGCAGGCCGACGACGCCCGCCAGCGGCTGGCAGCGCAGCAAAAACAGCTGGCCGATCCGCAGTTTCGCGCCCTCGCCGAGCGGCAGGCCCGCGCGGCAAGGGTGGCTGAGGCGCAGGCCAGCCGACCGCAGACCTGGCAGATCTACTGGCCGCTGATCCGCCGGGGCGACGCGGCGCTGAAGGCGAATAACCTCCCCGCGGCCGAGCGCTATTACCGCCAGGCCCGGCGGACCGATCCCGGCAATAGCTATGCGGTGCTGGGCCTCGGCGACGTGGCCCTGGCGCGCCAGCAGACCGCGGCCGCGGAGGCTTACTATCTGCAAACCCTGCGCCTGGACAGCGGCAACAGCAGCGCCGTGCGCAGGCTGGCAAATATCTATCGCCAGCAGTCGGCGGACAAGGCGACGGCGTTCATTAACGGCCTCTCTCCCCGCCAGCGGCGCAGCATCGACGACATCGAGCGCAGCCTGACCGACGACCGGCTGGCCCGCCAGGCGGAAACCCTGGAGAGCCAGGGGCGCTGGGCGCAGGCGGCGGAAATTCAGCGCCGTCGGCTGGCTCAGGATCCCGACAGCGTGTGGATCACCTACCGGCTGGCGAAGGATCTTTCGCAGCGCGGAGAAAACCGCGAAGCGGACGCCCTGATGGACAATCTGGCCCGCCGTAAACCCGGCGATCCGCAGCAGGTGTACGCGGTTGGCCTCTACCTCTCCGGGCGCGACCGGGACGCGGCGGCGATAGCGCATCTCAATACCCTGGCGAAAAGCCGCTGGAACGACAACATTCGCGAGCTGGACCAGCGCCTGCGGCAGGGCGCTATCCTGCGGCGGGCGAATCAGCTGCGCGACGCAGGCAGCGAAGCGCAGGCGGTGGCCCTGCTGCGCCAGCAGCCGGCCGCCGTTCGCTACGATTTAACGCTCGCCGACTGGGCGCAGCAGCGGGGCGACGGCGAGGCGGCGGCGGGCTTTTACCGGGCGGCGCTGGTCCGCGAGCCGGATAATGCCGACGCTCACCTCGGGCTGGCTGAAGTTTACGCCGAAGGCGAGGCGCCGACGGCGGCCAGGGCGGAGCTGTCGCGCATCGATCCTGGCGCGGTTTCGCTCAATATGCAGCGGCGCATGGCGCTGGTGCAGGCCCGCACCGGCGATGAGGCGGGGGCGGCGCGCAGGTTCCGCCAGATTGCGGCGAAGGCGAAGGCCGCGCCGCCCTCCATGGAGAGTGCGATGGCCCTGCGCGACGCCGCCCGGCTGGAAGACCAGCAGGGCAATCCGCAGCGGGCGCTGGAGACCTATAAGGATGCGATGGTGGCGGCGGGCATCGCGCCAGACCGCCCGCGGGATAATGACGGCTTCACCCGCCTGACCCGCAATGACGCAAAAGACGACTGGCTGAAGCGGGGCATTCGCAGCGACGCCGCCGACCTCTATCGCCAGCAGGATCTTAACGTGACGCTTGAGCACGACTTCTGGGGCTCCAGCGGCACCGGCGGCTACTCCGACCTCAAGGCGCATACCACCATGCTGGAAGTGGATGCTCCGCTCGCCGACGGGCGGATGTTCTTTCGCAGCGATTTCGTCAGCATGAACGCCGGGCGCTTCTCAACAGACGACAACGGCGTCTACGCGCCGAAGTGGGGCACCTGCCGGGACCTTCCGTGCCGCGGCGGCAGCACGCGCCAGCGCGATACCGGCACCAGCGTGGCGGTGGGCTGGCGCAACCAGACGTGGAATATGGACATCGGCACCACGCCGATGGGATTCGACGTGGTAGATATGGTCGGCGGCCTGAGCTACAGCGACAGCATCGGCCACGTCGGCTATACCGTCGAGGGGCACCGGCGCCCCATCTCCAGCTCGCTGCTGGCCTTCGGCGGTCAGACCGACACCAATACCGGAACCACCTGGGGCGGCGTGCGCGCCGACGGCGGCGGGGTGAGCATGAGCTACGACCGGGGCGATCGCAGCGGCGTCTGGGCCTCGCTCAGCGGGGATACGCTCACCGGCAAAAATGTGGAAGACAACTGGCGCGTGCGCTGGATGGCGGGCTACTACTATAAGCTCATTAACGACAATAACCGCCGGGTGACGGTGGGCCTCAACAACATGGTCTGGCACTACGATAAAGACCTCAGCGATTACACCCTCGGCAAGGGAGGCTACTACAGCCCGCAGCAGTATCTCTCGTTTGCGGTGCCGGTGAACTGGCGCGAGCGCACGGAGAACTGGTCGTGGGAGCTGGGCGGTTCGGTCTCCTGGTCGCACTCGAAAACCGACGACCAGCCGCGCTATCCGAAGCCCGGCCTGCTGCCGGATAACTTCCGCAGCGCCGGGCGACAGATCGTTGACGACGGCAGTACCTCCTCCGGCGTGGGCTATACCGCCCACGCGCTGATTGAGCGGCGGGTAACTTCCAACTGGTTTGTCGGCGCGGCGATTGATGTCCAGGAAGCGAAGGATTACACCCCGAGCCACGCCCTGCTGTACGTGCGCTACTCGGCGGCGGGCTGGCAGGGCGATATGGATATGCCGCCGAGGCCGCTCATCCCTTACGCCGACTGGTAACAGAATAGGCTTAAATACGCGCGCGCCTGTCTCTCTCTGCCCTTTGTTGACGTATAATGTGGCAAAAATCACTAAATGCCGGGCTAATTTGTGTTAACCCGGCTTATCGTGTTGCGTCCGCGGGCGTATGGGTTTATTTCGGGGAGACTCCTTTTGCGCGTCAGTCGCTCACTTACAATCAAGCAGATGGCCATGGTGGCGGGCGTCACCATGGTTTTCGTGTTTATTTTTTGTTCCATATTGCTGTTCCACTTTGTCCAGCAGCACCGCTACCTGGTGGCAACCCAGATGGAGACGGTTGCGCGCTCGGTGCGGGAACCGCTGTCATCTGCGATCCTGAAAGGCGACATTCCCGAGGCGGAAACCATCCTTGAGCGCATTAAGCCGGCGGGGATCGTCAGCCGCGCCGACGTGGTGCTGCCCAACCAGTTCCAGGCCCTGCGTATGCGCTTTACGCAAGAGCGGCCGGTGCCGGTGAGCGTGACCCGGCTGTTCGAGCTGCCGGTGCAGATCTCCCTGCCGATCTACTCCCTGCAGCGGCAGGCGAATCCCCAGCCGCTGGCCTATCTGGTACTGCAGTCTGACTCCTGGCGCACCTACAAGTTTGTGATGAGCGCACTCTCCACGTTGGTGACCACTTACTTTCTTCTGGTGCTGATGCTGACGGTGGCGCTGACGTGGTGCATCAATCGCCTGATTGTCCGCCCGCTGCGGGCCATTGCCCGCGACATTACCGACGTCTCTCCCGAGGCGCGGGTCGGCCATCAGCTGACCCAGCCCCGGCTGCACAATGATGATGAAATCGGCATGCTGGTGCGCAGCTATAACCGCAATCAGCTGATCCTGCAGCAGGAGCTGGCGGCCGGTGACGGCCGCCATCCGCTCTCCGGATTGCCCGATAAGGCCGCTCTCGACCTCTGGCTTGCCGGGGCGGTAAGCGACCAGAAGACCACGGCGCTTATCGTCGTCGGCTGCGAAACGCTGCAGGAGACGGCGGGCGTGCTCACCGAGGGCCAGCGCGAGGCGCTGCTGCTGGCGGTAGTGGACAGAATCAAATCTGCGCTCTCGCCGCGCATGGCGCTGTGCCAGACGGGGGCCAGCGACTTTGCCATTCTGGCCCGCGGCGTAAAAGAGCCGGGGCACGCCGTGACGTTAAGTCAGCAAGTACTCACTCTCATAAACGAGCGCCTGCCGCTCGACGAGTTCCAGCTGCGGCCCGCCGCCAGCATCGGAATTGCCATGTTCCACGGCGAACTCAGCGCCGCAGAGCTCTATTACCGGGCCTGTTCCGCGGCGTTTACCGCGCGGCGTAAGGGCAAGAATAAGATTGAATTCTACGATCCGCAGCAGGCCGAGAGCGCCCGCCGTCGCCTGACCGAAGAGAGCGACATTCTGGCCGCGCTGGATAACCGCCAGTTCGCTCTCTGGCTGCAGCCGCAGTTCGATGCCGCCAGCGGCAGAGTCGCCGGCGCGGAGGCGCTGCTGCGCATGCGCCAGCCCGACGGCAGCTGGACGCTGCCGGCCGACCTGATTGAACGTATCGAGACCTGCGGCCTGATGGTGACCGTCGGCTACTGGGTGCTGGAGGCCGCCTGTCAGCAGCTGGCCGCATGGCAGAGCCGGGGCATCGCGATGCCGCTGTCGGTAAACCTCTCCGCCCTGCAGCTGATGCATCACGATATGCTCTCCGGCGCGCTGGAGCTGCTTAACCGCTACCGTATCGCCCCCGGCACCCTGGTGCTGGAAGTGACCGAGAGCCGGCGAATTGACGATCCCGAGGTGGTGATGGCGACGCTGAGGCCGCTGCGCACGGCGGGCGTCAAGATAGCGCTGGATGATTTCGGCATGGGCTATGCGGGACTGAGCCAGCTGCAGCAGATGAAGGCGCTGCCGATAGATATTCTCAAAATCGACAAGCTGTTCGTCGACGCGCTGCCTGACGATTCGACGGTGATCGCCATGATTGTGCAGCTGGCGAAGGCGCTCGGTCTGGGCATTGTCGCCGAAGGCGTGGAGAGCGAGGCCCAGCGGGCGTGGCTGCGCGACGCCGGGGTCGACGTGCTGCAGGGCTTCCTTTTTGGGCGCGCGCTGCCGCCGGAACTGTTCGATCAGGATTACCTCTGCGTGCCTGAGAGGAGTGAAAACGTCTGACCTGTTGCCTGCTTTCGCGAGCCAGCTCAAAGTTTTTAATATTTGTATTTCTGTTTGTATCTGTAATTGTTTACAGGATGTTATTTTAGGGCCGCAGGCGAATAAAAACCTTACCCAGTCTGTGGTTTTATCTTAAGGACATCCTATGAAAACCTCTCTGTTCAAAAGTCTCTATTTTCAGGTATTGACGGCCATTGCTATCGGTATTTTGCTGGGCCATTTCTACCCGGAGCTGGGTGCGCAAATGAAACCGCTTGGTGACGCGTTTGTTAAGCTCATCAAAATGGTCATCGCCCCGGTCATCTTCTGTACCGTGGTGACGGGCATCGCCGGCATGGAGAGCATGAAGGCGGTTGGCCGCACCGGCGCCGTGGCGCTGCTCTACTTTGAAATCGTCAGTACCATCGCGCTGATCATCGGCCTTATCATCGTCAACGTAGTCCAGCCGGGCGCGGGCATGAACGTCGACCCCTCCACGCTTGATGCGAAGGCGGTTGCCGTCTACGCCGCGCAGGCCAAAGATCAGGGCATCGTCGCCTTCCTGCTGGATATCATTCCCGGCAGCGTGATCGGCGCTTTCGCCAGCGGCAACATTCTGCAGGTGCTGCTGTTTGCGGTGCTGTTTGGCTTTGCGCTGCATCGCCTGGGCAGCAAGGGCCAGCTGATTTTCAACGTTATCGAGAGCTTCTCGCAGGTTATCTTCGGCATCATCAATATGATCATGCGCCTGGCGCCAATCGGTGCCTTCGGGGCGATGGCCTTTACTATCGGTAAATACGGCGTCGGTACGCTGGTGCAGCTGGGGCAGCTGATCGTCTGCTTCTACATCACCTGTATTCTGTTCGTGGTAGTGGTGCTCGGCTCGATTGCCCGCGCCACGGGCTTCAGCATCTTTAAATTTATCCGCTACATTCGCGAAGAGCTGCTGATCGTCCTCGGGACCTCCTCCTCGGAATCGGCGCTGCCGCGGATGCTCGATAAAATGGAGAAGCTCGGCTGCCGTAAATCGGTGGTGGGGCTGGTGATCCCGACGGGCTACTCCTTCAACCTTGACGGCACCTCGATATACCTGACGATGGCGGCGGTGTTTATCGCCCAGGCGACTAACAGCCATATGGACATTTTCCATCAGGTAACGCTGCTGGTAGTGCTGCTGCTCTCGTCGAAAGGTGCCGCCGGGGTCACGGGCAGCGGATTTATCGTGCTGGCGGCCACCATTTCGGCGGTAGGCCATCTGCCGGTCGCCGGGCTGGCGCTGATCCTCGGTATCGACCGCTTTATGTCTGAAGCCCGCGCCCTGACTAACCTCGTCGGCAACGGCGTGGCAACCATCGTGGTCGCGAAGTGGGTCAAAGAACTCGACCCGAAGCAGCTTGATGACACCCTTAATAACCGCGTTCCCGCCCCGAAAACGGGTGAAATTTCCTAATTAAACGCTAACTTATCCCTGCAAATAGCCCGCAGTCCTTGAACGACTGCGGGCACCCACGCATAATTCGCCATAATTTTTCGCAGACGTGTGACATTTAATCGTTTATACGGTCTAAATCACGTCTTTAACTCACCGCAACAGTGAGTCGTTCTCATAACCAGGATTGTTCAGGGGTTGATATGCAGGGCAAAAAAATTCGACTCGTCGCGGGCGGGATGCTGATACTGGCGGCGGCTGGCTACGCGCAGGCTGAAACACTCCAGCCCGATCAGGCCTGGCAGCAGGGGACGCTGGCCAATGGCCTGCAGTGGCAGGTGCTGGCGACGCCCCAACGCCCAAGCGACCGTATCGAGGTCCGTTTTCAGATCAATGCCGGTTCGCTCGCCGAAAGTACCCAGCAGACCGGCTTCAGCCATCTTCTTTCCCGTCTTGCCTTAACCCAGAGCGGCAGCCTGCAGGCTACGCAGGCGCGTTCGCTGTGGCAGCAGAGCATGGTGCCCGCACACCCGCAGCCGCCCGCCGTCGTCTCCTATGACTACACCCAGTTCAGCCTCAGCCTGCCCAACAACCGCAGCGATCTGCTGAAAGAGGCCCTGACGTGGCTCGCGGACGCCGGCGGCAATGTCGACATCACGCCGGAGGCCGTCAATCACGCCCTCAGCAGTGAAGATATGGTGGCGACCTGGCCGCAGGACCCGAAGGACGGCTGGTGGCGCTATCGCCTGAAGGGCTCGGCCATGCTCGGCCACGATCCTTCCGACCCGGTCAAGCAGCCGGTCGATATTGCCCAGCTGAAAAAGTTCTACCACCGCTGGTACACCCCGGATGCGATGCAGCTGGTGATTGTCGGCAACGTTGACAGCCGCAGCGTCGCGGAGCAGATCGGTAAGACTTTCGGTGAGCTGAAAGGTAAACGCGAAACGCCGGCGCCGGTGCCGACGCTCTCGCCGCTGCCCACCGCGCCGGTCAGCATCATGAGTGATACGGTGACCCAGCCGCGGCTGGCCATTATGTGGGATACGCCGTGGTCGCCGATCCGCGACTCGGCCGCGCTGGAGCGCTACTGGCGCGCCGACCTGGCGCGCGAAGCGCTGTTCTGGCACGTCCAGCAGCAGCTGAGCAAGAATAATATGAAGGATACCGGCCTCGGCTTCGACTGCCGGGTTATCTGGCTGCGCGCCCAGTGCGGCATCAACCTGGACTCGCCCTACGACAGCCTCAACGGCAACCTTGACCTGCTGGCAAAGGCGCTGGCAGAGGTGCGCGATCGCGGGCTGTCTCAGGAGGAGTTTGACGCGCTGGTGGCGCAGAAAAACCTTGAGCTGCAGAAGCTGTTTGCCACCTACGCCCGCACCGATACCCGCGTGCTGATGGGCCAGCGGCTGCGCTCGCTGCAGAATCAGGTGGTGGACATTGCGCCTGAGCAGTACCAGAAGCTGCGCGAGGGCTTCCTCAACTCGCTAACGCTCAACGGCCTCAACCAGGACCTGCGCCAGCAGCTGTCGCAGGAGATGGCGCTGGTGCTGCATCTGCCGAAGGGCGAGCCGGAATTTAATATGAAGGAGCTGCAGGCGACGTGGGATAAGCTGATGGCGCCGTCGGCAGCACCCGCGCCGGTCGCCGCTGACGCCGCGCATCAGGACGTGACGGATATTCCCGCCGGGCAGCAGTAATCGTAAAGCGCCCTCTCCCGGACAGGAGAGGGCCGAAGGCTCAGGCAGGCATCGCCTCGCGGGGAATGATCGCTCCGCGGTACTGGATAACCGTACTGGCGGTCAGGTGACCGCGCTTCGCCGCCTCTTCTGCGCTGCCGCCGGTGAGACGCACGGCCAGATAGCCGGCGCTGAAGGAGTCCCCGGCAGCGGTGGTATCGACCACTTTCTCTTTAGGCAGCTTTACCGCCGGCACTTCTGACAGCGCGCCGTCGCCCAGCGCCACCAGGCATGAATCCGCGCCGCGCTTAATCACCACTTCGCCGACGCCGGCGGCCTGCGTACGGGCAATTACTTCTTCTGCCGGCTTCGCGCCCCACAGCGCGTCTTCGTCATCCAGCGTCAGGAACGCGATATCGGTGCAGGTCAGCATCTGCTGATAGATCCGCTGCGTCTCTTCGCGGCTGCCCCACAGCCGGGGGCGATAGTTGTTATCAAAGATAACCTTACCGCCGTTGGCGCGGCATTCGCGCAGCAGGGAGAACAGCTTTTCGCGGCTGGCCGGGCTTAAGATAGCCAGGCTGATGCCGCTCAGGTAGAGATAGTCAAACGTCGCCAGCGCTTCGCAAATCTCAGACGCCTGGTCGCTCTCCAGCCAGAACTTTGCCGCCGCTTCGTTGCGCCAGTAGTAGAACGTGCGCTCGCCGGTCTCATCGGTTTCAATGTAGTAGAGTCCCGGCAGACGGTTTTCCATGCGCTGGATAAGCGACGTTTGCACCCGCTCGGCCTGCCAGGCGTCCATCATCTGCTGGCTGAAGGTATCAGTGCCCAGCGCGGTTACGTAGCAGACCTGCAGGTCTGCTTCGTCTACCTGGCGGGCAATATAGACGGAAGTGTTTAAAGTATCGCCGCCAAAGCCGCGATTCACCGCGGAGCCCTGTTCCGACAGCTCAATCATGCATTCGCCGATGACGGCAATTTTTTTAGACATAGTCGTCAAACCCAATCCGGAATCGAAAAACAGCGCTAGTGTGCGCTGAGCCACAGAGGTGGTCAATGATATTAAAACAACGTTCCATTATTTCTTTGAGCTAACGCGTATTCCGGTATTAAAAGCGCCGTCGTGAGTGATAAAGTTCTGCTTAGGGCTGCCGATAATGCTGTAATGCATCATCACTGATTCAGTACTTAACAGGAAAACGGCGATGAAGTTAAGTCAGGTTATCCGGCAGATAAATGTTCCCGACGGTGGGTTTGAAAGCCTGCAGGAGCGCCGCTACTGGCTGGAGTGCGAGCGGGCATATACCTGGCAGCCAATCTACCGGACCTGCGGCAGGCTGATGGCCATTGAGCTGCTGACGGTCGTGACGCATCCGGCCCATCCGGGAAAATATATCGCCCCGGACCGCTATTTCTCCGAAGTGGCCGTGCGCCAGCGTCTTGACGTGGTGAAAGAGCAGCTGGCGATGCTCTTTGAGCACCGCAGCCTGTTTATCCGCAACGAGATCCTGGTCTCGGTTAACGTTGACGGGCCCACGCTGCTGGTGATGCGCCAGGATCCCTCTCTGATGGCGCTGATCGATGACTCGCCGTGGCTGCGCTTTGAGCTGGTGGAGCATGCCCGGCTGCCGGACGATGCCCCGGTTACCAGCCTGAGCGAGTTTGGCCCGCTGTGGCTGGATGATTTCGGCACCGGTCTGGCGAATTTTTCAGCGCTTGGCGAGGTCAAATACGACTTTATTAAGCTTGCCCGGGAGCTGTTCATCATGCTGCGGCAAAGTCCGGAGGGGCACACCCTGTTTGGTCAGCTGATCCTGCTGATGAACCGCTACTGCCGCGGCGTTATCGTTGAAGGCGTCGAAACGGAGGAGGAGTGGCGGGCCGTTCAGGACTCCCCGGCCTTCGCGGCCCAGGGCTATTTTTTATCGCGTCCGGCCCCCATCAGCCGTCTGAGTGAGGTGGCACTCAATCTCTCCTGATCCGCAACCCTCAGCTATAGTCATGAATGGTGAGGAAAAACAGGAGTGCTCCCGGCATGACAAAAACCAAAAAGGCCATCAGCATCGTTTCAGGGACGCTGGTGCTGCTCATTGTGGTTGCGATCATTTTCATTGCGACCTTTGACTGGAACCGGCTCAAGCCGACCATTAATCAGAAAGTCTCGGCGGAGCTGAACCGCCCCTTTGCCATTCGCGGCGATCTTGGGGTGGTCTGGGAGCGGCAGCCCTCGGAGCGCGGCTGGCGAAGCTGGGTGCCGTGGCCGCACGTCCACGCCGACGATGTTATCCTCGGCAATCCGCCGGATATTCCGCAGGTGACGATGGTCCATCTGCCGCGCGTGGAGGCCACCCTGGCGCCGCTGTCGCTGCTAAGCAAAACCGTCTACCTGCCGTGGATCAAGCTGGTGCAGCCGGACGCGCGCATCATTCGCCTGTCGGAAAAAACCAACAACTGGACCTTCAATCTGGCCTCTGACAAAGAGGGCGATAAAGATAAACAGCCGTCCGCGTGGTCCTTCCGGCTCGACAATATTCTCTTCGATCGCGGGCGGATCGCCATCGACGACAAGGTGACCCGCGCCGATATTGAGATCCTCGTCGATCCGCTGGGCAAGCCGCTGCCGTTTAGCGAAGTGACGGGCGATGCCGGCAAGGGCGACAAAAAAGCGGGCGACTACGTCTTTGGCCTGAAGGCCAGCGGCCGCTATAACGGCGAGCCGCTCACCGGCAGCGGCAAAATCGGCGGCATGCTGGCGCTCAAAAGCGAGGGCACGCCCTTCCCGGTGCAGGCGGACTTTCGCTCCGGCAATACCCGGGTGGCGTTCAGCGGTACGGTCAACGATCCGATGAAAATGGGCGGCGTCGATCTGCGGCTGAAGTTTTCCGGCGACTCGCTCGGCAATCTCTACGATCTCACCGGCGTGCTGCTGCCGGACTCGCCGCCGTTTGAAACCGACGGTCGGCTGGTGGCGAAAATCGACGCCGATAAAGGCTCGGTGTTTGATTACCGCGACTTCAACGGCCGCATCGGCGACAGCGACATCCACGGCTCGCTGAAGTACGCTACCGGCAAGCCGCGCCCGAGGCTGAGCGGCGATCTGGTATCGAAACAGCTGCGGCTGGCGGACCTGGGGCCGCTTATCGGCGTGGACTCCGGGAAGGGCACCAAATCGGCGGAGGTGAAGAAAGACGTTCAGCCTGCGGACAAAGTGCTGCCCTACGACCGCTTTGAGACCGACAAGTGGGACGTCATGGACGCGGACGTGCGCTTTAAGGGCAACCGCATCGAGCACGGTACGACGCTGCCGCTGAATAATCTCTCCACCCACGTTATCCTTGAAAATGGCGACCTGCGGCTGCAGCCGATCAAGTTTGGCATGGCCAGCGGCACCATTGACGCCGATATTCACCTCGCCGGCAACAGAAAGCCGATGCGCGGCGAGGCGGATATTCAGGCCCGGCGGCTGCGCCTCAAAGAGCTGATGCCGAAAGCGGAGATGATGCAGAAAACCATCGGCGAGCTTAACGGCGACGCGAAGCTGCAGGGAACCGGCAACTCGGTGGCGGCGCTGCTTGGTTCGAGCAACGGCAGCCTCAAGCTGTTGATGAACGACGGGGTGGTGAGCCGCAACCTGATGGAGATCTTAGGCCTCAACGTCGGCAACTTTATCGTCGGGCAGATCTTTGGCGATGACGAGGTGCGGGTCAACTGCGCGGCGGCGAACCTCGATATCCGCAGCGGCGTGGTGACCCCGCGGATCTTCGCCTTTGATACGCAAAACGCGCTGGTCAACGTCACCGGCAATCTGCGCTTTGCCTCCGAGCAGATGGATTTAACCATCGATCCTGAGAGTAAGGGCCTGCGGGTGATTACCCTGCGCTCGCCGCTGTACGTGCGCGGTACCTTCAAGCACCCGGACTACGGCGTTAAGCCGGGGCCGCTTATCGTGCGCGGCGCGGTCGCCGCCGCGCTGGCGACGCTGGTCACCCCGGCGGCGGCGCTGCTGGCGCTGATCTCGCCGTCGGAAGGCGATAACAATCAGTGCCACGCGATCTTGTCGCAGTTGAAGAAGTAGCAGAGCGGTTTTTGCCGGGCGGCGCTGCGCTTGCCCGGCCTACAAAATCAGGCAAAGGTGGTTAATTTACTGAGGGTGTTAAAAGTCCGGCTTAAAATCGCCTCAGATTCTGCCGTCTGGCCGGGGCAGCCCGCAGGGATGCGGGCTGAGGCGAAACGAGGCATGGACAAAATCGTCCGGAACGATTTTGAACAATGCGCAGCATTGGCCCCGGAGGGGCGAGGCCCAGGGATGGGCCGAGTAATCACGAGTCGAGCCGTACCCGAAAGCCAGACGGCAGAATCTGAGGTTCCGCGCAGCGGCGATTTTTGTTGCCGGGAGCCGGGATTGCAAAGGGGGCGGCGGCGAGCCCCTTTTGCACGTTCACCGCAGAAACTCTTACAGAGAAGCAGAGTGCTGCGAGTGAACGGAACTCTTCCACAATCCTGTACTGAATGGGATTTTGTATTTACAGGCCATAACAGTATCTACACTACCGGCGGCGTCTGAGTGCGTAGGCCCGGTAAGCGCAGCGCCGCCGGGCGTTTGTGGGCAGAACCTTACTTACCCCAGCCCTGCCACTGCAGCGTCATATACTGCACCAGCGTGCTGTTGCTGATGCTCTCTCCGAGCACCTCAAAGAAGCGGCTGGCGTACACCGGCTCAATCGGTTTTTTCGGCTTACACAGCTTCGCGGCGCGGAACGGATTGCGCGGCGGCTGGGCGGGCTGACTGACCGGCGGCCGGGCGCTGCCCGGCGTCGAGGTATCCACCTGCGGTTCGTTGAGCAGGCTGCTCGGGCGCACGAGGGTGATATCCGGCGGCAGGCTGTAAATCATCTGCTGCAGCACGCGCACCGTTGTCGGGTGCGGGTGGCCGATGGCGATGGTGGAGCCGTTGCGGCGCGCCAACTGCACCGCGCGGTTAAACTGGCTGCGGATGTCGGCCTCGTTCTGGGTATCGTCGAGGAATACCCGGCGCTTAATCACCTTCACGCCGGTGCCGGCGGCGGCGCGCATGGCCTGGCTGTTGCCGATGGTCATGCTGTCGAGGAAGTAGAGATTATAGTGGCTAAGGGTCTGCATCACCTTCTGCATGCCGAACAGGCTGGAGGTCATGGCGCTGCCCATATGGTTGTTCAGGCCCACGGCGTAGGGCACCTTGTTCACCGCATCGCGGATGATGCGCTCGATCTCCTCGCTGCTCATCTCCGGGCGCAGGGTATCTTTTTCCAGCGGCTGCTTGCTGAGCGGCGCCATCGGCAGATGGATCAGCACCTCGTGACCGCCGCTGTGGGCTTTGGTCGCCATCTCATGGGCGTGGGGCGCATTAGGCAGGACGGCAACCGAGACCGCGTTCGGCAGGGCCAGCACCTGATTCTCCTGGTGCGGGCGATAGCCGAAATCGTCGATAACGATAGCCAGTTTACCGGCGTGGACCGGAGCCGCTATCGCTAAAGCAGCGACGGCGGATAACACAATAGCGCGAAATTGAAGCAAAACTTATCTTCCCAACCACGGCTGTGGATTGACCGCCTGACCCTGGCGGCGAATTTCGAAGTAGAGCGACGGTCTGCCCTGGCCGCCGCTGCTGCCCACGAGGGCAATCGGCTGGCCGGCGCGAACCTGGGTTCCGACGCTGACCAGCGCGCTCTGGTTATAGCCGTACAGACTCATGTCGCCTTTCCCGTGCTCGACCACCACCACCAGGCCGTAGCCCTGCAGCCAGTCGGCGAGGATCACCCGGCCGTCGGCAATGGCCCGCACGTCGGTGCCTTCAGAGGCGCCGATAACCATGCCCTTCCAGCGTAGCTCACCCTGGAGCTGTTCGCCGTAGCGGTGGAGGATCGGGCCGCGCACCGGCCAGTAGGCCTGTCCGCGCGGCGAGCCGAGTCCGCCGGTGCGGGACATCAGCGAGCGCTCGCTTTCGGTCGGCTTGTAGGTGGTGCCTTTGCGGGAGGCGTCCTGCTGCTTGTTGCGTACCGCCTGCGCGTCGCGCGCTTCGCGATCGGCGCGCGCCTTGGCGGCGGCCTCTGCGCGGGCGATGCTGCTGCGCAGGCGCGACTCGTTGGCGCGCATTTCGCCCAGCTGCTGCTGGCCCGCCTGAATAGAGGATTCAAGCCCGGAGAGGGTCTTCTTACGTTCGTTGCGCGCCTGCTCAAGCTTCGCCTGCTGGGCCTTCTGCTCGTACAGCAGGGTCTGCTGCTGGCTCTGCTTCTCTTCCAGCGCCGCCTTCTGCGCGGCCACTTCTTCGCGGGTTTGCTTAAGCTGGGCGATGGTCTCCTGGCGGGCCTGGTTGAGGTAGCCGAAGTAGGCCTGCAGGCGCTGGGCGCGCTGGCCCTCTTCACCGCTCAGAATCATCTGAATTCCGGTGTGTTCACCCTGGCGGAAGGCGGCATCGAGCTGGGCAGAGAGATTTTTCTCCTGCACGGCCTTCTGCTTTTCGAGCTTCGCAAGCGACGCATTCATGGCGTCAACCTGCTTATTGATCTGCGCCAGCGAGTCCTGAGTCTCGCGAAGCGTGCGGGCGGCGGCGGCGATGGCCTGCTCCTGGGCCTTAAGCTGGGCGAGCAGGGAGGCGCGCTGCTGCTGCTGCTGGCGTACCGCGCGCTCTTTGGCGGCGATATCGGCCTGAATGGATTTTAGCTGGTCGCGGTCATCGGCCCGGGCATATGACGCGCACAGCAATACGCCAGCGCTGAGCGCGCTGGCGTAGCATACGGATCGGACTACCGTCGCAATCCATGTTCTGGAATTTATCGCCGTTCCCCTCATGGGGAGGGATTATTCCACGATGAACAGCGGCTTACCAGTCATCTCTTGCGGGATCGCCATTCCCATCAGCGACAGCATGGTCGGCGCAATATCCGACAGCTTGCCGCCTTCGACCGGCTTCAGCGCTTTGTCGCCAACGTAGATCAGCGGCACCGGCAGGCTGGTGTGCGCGGTGTGCGCCTGGCCGGTGGCGGGATCGCGCATCTGCTCGGCGTTACCGTGGTCGGCGGTGATCAGCAGCTGGCCGCCGACGGACTCGACCGCTTTGCTCACTTCATCGATGCAGTGGTCCAGCGCTTCCACCGCTTTGACGGCGGCTTCCATCACCCCGGTATGGCCGACCATATCGCCGTTCGGGTAGTTACAGATGATGGCGTCGAACTTGCCGCCCTTGATGGCGCCAACCAGCTTTTCAGTCAGCTCGGCGGAGCTCATCTCCGGCTGCAGGTCGTAGGTGGCAACTTTCGGCGAGTTGATCAGAATGCGCTCTTCACCGGCGAACGGCGCTTCAACGCCGCCGTTAAAGAAGAAGGTGACGTGGGCGTATTTCTCGGTTTCGGAGATGCGCAGCTGGGTTTTATCGTGCTTCGCCATCCACTCGCCGAAGGTGTTCGCCAGCGACGCGGGCGGGTAGGCGCACGGCGCTTTAATGTCGGCGGCGTATTCGGTCAGCATGATGTAGTCGAGGTTGACCACTTTTTTGCGGGCAAAGCCGTCAAAGTCGCTGTTGACGAACGCGCGGGTGATTTCGCGGGCGCGGTCGGCGCGGAAGTTCATAAAGATCAGCGCGTCGCCGTCTTCCATTGCCGCATCGGCCTGGCCTTCGGCGCGGATCACGGTTGCTTTAACGAACTCATCGTTTTCATCACGGTCGTAGGCGGCTTCCAGACCGGCAACGGCGGTATCAAACTGGAACTCACCTTTTGCCAGGGTCATCAGATCGTAGGCCTGCTCAACGCGGTCCCAGCGGTTATCGCGGTCCATGGCGTAGTAGCGGCCAATCAGGGAGGCGATGCGGCCTTTGCCCAGCGCGGCAAATTTGGCGGCGAATTTCTCCAGCGACGATTTGGCGCTGCGCGGCGGCGTATCGCGGCCATCGAGGAAGGCGTGCAGGTAGATTTTTTCCGCACCGCGTTCGGCGGCCAGTTCCACCATCGCCATGATGTGGTCTTCGTGGCTGTGCACGCCGCCGGCGGAGAGCAGGCCCATGATGTGCACGGCTTTACCTGCGGCAACGGCTTTATCAACGGCGCCGGTCAGGACGCTGTTTTCAAAGAAGGTACGCTCTTTGATTGCCACGTCCAGGCGCGTCAGGTCCTGATAGACGATGCGGCCGGCGCCCAGGTTGACGTGACCGACTTCGGAGTTACCCATCTGACCGTCCGGGAGACCCACTTCGAGGCCGGAGGCATCGATCAGGGTATGCGGACGCGTTGCCCACAGGCTATCCATCACCGGCGTTTTTGCGCTGAAAATCGCGTTATCCTGCTGATCTTCGCGGTAGCCGTAGCCATCCAGAATCACCAGTACCATAGGTTTTTTCGTAACCGACATTGCGACAACCTCTATGCTCAAAGAGAAAAAATTTGCGTAATTTTACTACAGCTGAATCGATCAAACTGACGCCCAAGATCAAAGATCGGGTCAGGAGGGCGTTTCATCAGCCGCATTTGACCGTGATTTTCACGGCCTGGTGCGCAGAAATTAAATCCGGAGGCGTTCGCTTTGCTGTATTTGCCACCACGCACAGGTATACTCCCTGCTGGTTTTTTTAATCACACAGTCGGGAGTCTGTACCCCCCATGCAAGAAATTATGCAATTTGTTGGTCGCCACCCTGTTCTGAGCATCGCGTGGATTGGCCTGCTGGCAGCCGTCATCGTTACCAGCCTGAAAGGGCTCACCTCGAAGGTGAAAGTGATCACCCGCGGTGAAGCGACGCGCCTGATCAATAAAGAAGACGCCGTGGTGGTCGATCTGCGCCAGCGCGATGATTTCCGCAAAGGCCACATCGCCAGCGCCATTAACCTGCTGCCGATCGACATTAAGGCCAATAACCTGGGCGAGCTTGAAAAGCATAAAGATAAACCCATTATTGTGGTTGATGGTTCCGGTATGCAGGCGCAGGATCCGGCAAGCGCGCTGAACAAAGCGGGCTTCGAGCGCGTATTCGTTCTTAAGGACGGCGTGGCGGGCTGGAGCGGCGAGAACCTGCCGCTCGTTCGTGGCAAATAATCGAGGTGTTTTATGGCCAATATTGAGATCTATACCAAAGCAACATGCCCGTTCTGCCACCGCGCGAAAGCGCTGCTGAGCAGCAAAGGCGTCAGCTTTTCGGAGCTGCCTATCGACGGCGACGCCGCAAAGCGCGAAGAGATGATTGAACGTAGTGGCCGCACCACGGTGCCGCAGATTTTTATTGATGCGCAGCACATTGGTGGCTGCGATGACTTGTATGCACTTGATGCGCGTGGTGGACTCGATCCGCTGTTGCGTTAATTTTCCCTTTTAAGGACAAAAAGATGTCAGAACAAAACAACCCGGAAATGACTTTCCAGATCCAGCGCATTTACACCAAGGACGTTTCCTACGAAGCACCGAACGCGCCGCACGTTTTCCAGAAAGAGTGGCAGCCAGAGGTTAAACTTGATCTGGATACCGCCTCTACCCAGCTGGCAGAAGGCGTGTACGAAGTCGTGCTGCGCGTGACCGTTACCGCTTCCCTGGGCGAAGAGACCGCGTTCCTGTGCGAAGCACAGCAGGCCGGTATTTTCTCCATCGAAGGTATCGACGGCAACCAGCTGGCGCACTGCCTGGGTGCATACTGCCCGAACATTCTGTTCCCGTATGCCCGCGAGTGCATCACAAGCCTGGTGGGTCGCGGCACATTCCCACAACTGAACCTTGCGCCGGTCAACTTTGATGCGCTGTTTATGAACTATCTGCAGCAGCAGGCTGGCGGCGAAGGTGCTGAACAACATCAGGATGCCTGATGAACGCACGTAATGCTGCAATGACTGTGATCGGTGCCGGCTCGTACGGCACCGCTCTTGCCATCACCCTGGCAAGAAATGGCCACGAGGTGGTGCTGTGGGGACACGACCCTCAGCACATCGCGACCCTTGAGCGCGACCGCTGCAACGTGGCTTTCCTCCCCGACGTCCCTTTTCCCGACACGCTTCATCTTGAAAGCGACCTTGCGCAGGCGCTGGCCGCCAGCCGCGATATTCTGGTGGTGGTGCCGAGCCACGTCTTTGGCGACGTGCTGCGCCAGCTGAAGCCGCTGCTGCGCCCCGACGCGCGCCTGGTGTGGGCAACTAAGGGGCTTGAGGCCGAAACCGGCCGCCTGCTGCAGGACGTGGCCCGCGAAGCGCTGGGCGATGCGATCCCGCTGGCGGTGATTTCCGGCCCGACCTTTGCCAAAGAGCTGGCCGCCGGACTGCCGACCGCCATCTCGCTGGCCTCCCCGGACCCGCAGTTCGCCGATGACCTGCAGACCCTGCTGCACTGCGGCAAGAGCTTCCGCGTCTACAGTAATCCCGATTTTATCGGCGTACAGCTGGGCGGCGCGGTGAAGAACGTCATCGCCATCGGTGCCGGGATGTCAGACGGCATCGGCTTTGGCGCCAATGCCCGTACGGCGCTGATCACCCGCGGCCTGACGGAAATGACCCGCCTTGGCGCGGCGCTCGGCGCCGATCCCGCGACCTTCATGGGCATGGCGGGGCTGGGCGATCTGGTGCTGACCTGCACCGACAACCAGTCGCGCAACCGCCGCTTCGGCATGAAGCTCGGCCAGGGGCAGGATGTGCAGACCGCCCAGGACGAAATTGGTCAGGTGGTGGAAGGCTATCGCAATACCAAAGAGGTCAGGGCGCTGGCGCAGCGCTTCGGTGTCGAAATGCCGATTACCGAGGAAATATATCAGGTACTGTATTGCGGAAAAAACGCGCGCGAGGCAGCATTGACCTTATTAGGTCGCGCCCGCAAAGATGAGCGCAGCCACGACTAACCCCTGAATGACCCGGCCGGCGCAGAACTGGCCGGTCGTTTCCATCGTCCCTGGAGTGAGCAATGCCGTGTGTAGAACTGGAAATTGTCTGGAAAAATATTAAAGCCGAAGCCCGGGCGCTGGCCGACTGTGAGCCGATGCTGGCCAGTTTCTATCACGCAACCCTCCTCAAACATGAGAACCTCGGCAGCGCCCTGAGCTATATGCTGGCGAACAAGCTGGCGTCGCCGATCATGCCCGCTATCGCCATCCGCGAAGTGGTCGAAGAGGCCTACGCCGCCGATCCGGAAATGATCGCCTCCGCCGCCTGCGACATTCAGGCGGTGCGCACCCGCGACCCGGCCGTCGATAAATACTCCACGCCGCTACTTTACCTCAAAGGCTTCCACGCCCTGCAGGCCTACCGCATCGGCCACTGGCTGTGGCACCAGGGCCGCCAGGCGCTGGCGATTTTCCTGCAGAATCAGGTATCGGTCACTTTTCAGGTCGATATTCATCCGGCGGCGAAGATTGGCCGCGGCATCATGCTTGACCACGCCACCGGCATTGTCGTGGGCGAAACGGCGGTGATTGAGAACGACGTCTCTATTCTGCAGTCCGTCACCCTCGGCGGAACCGGCAAGACCAGCGGCGATCGCCATCCGAAAATTCGCGAAGGTGTAATGATTGGCGCCGGGGCAAAAATTCTCGGCAATATCGAGGTCGGCGCCGGGGCTAAGATTGGCGCCGGCTCCGTGGTCCTGCAGCCCGTGCCGCCGCACACCACCGCCGCCGGCGTACCGGCGCGCATCGTCGGCAAGCCGGACAGCGACATGCCGTCAATGGATATGGATCAGCACTTTAACGGCATACACCATACCTTTGAGTATGGTGACGGCATTTAACCTCTGAGCACCGCGCCGGCGTATCCCAGCTGGCGCCAGGCTTCATACACCACCACCGACACCGCGTTCGACAGGTTCATGCTGCGGCTGTCCGGCATCATCGGAATGCGGATCTTCTGCCCGGCAGGCAGCGCGTCAAGAATAGCGGCGGGCAGGCCGCGCGTCTCCGGGCCAAACATCAGATAGTCCCCTCCCTGATAGCTCACCGCGCTGTGGGCCGGCGTGCCTTTGGTGGTGAGGGCGAACAGGCGCTGCGGAGCTTCAGCGGCCAGGAAGGCGGCGTAGTCGGCGTGGCGCTGCACGGCGGCAAACTCGTGGTAGTCCAGCCCCGCCCGGCGCAGGCGTTTATCGTCCCAGGCAAAGCCCATCGGCTCGATAATGTGCAGGCGAAAGCCGGTGTTGGCGCACAGGCGAATGATATTGCCGGTGTTCGGCGGGATCTCTGGTTCGAATAAGACGATGTTAAGCATACTGCCCCCTTGATAGCGGGGGGCAGGATAGCAGAGATTTTGCGTGACGAGGAGCGGTTGCAGCACACCTTAATTGCGATGCTTTTTTTTCAGGAAAAAAGGCAAAAACAGCATTATATAGGGGGCGATTAGCCATAGAAGGCAGAGTGCGCGCGAATATCCGCAATAGTTAATACAGCGGGCATTGCTGGAAACGATCGGCAGCAGGAAGAGTAAGAACAGAATAAAAGAGAATGCGCTTTGGTAAGGCTGCCATAAATAAAACAGGAACCAGCACAGCTGGAATGACAAAATACACAGGTATTGAGTTTTGCTGTCCATGCCGTAACAGTCAAATGCCTTAGCGTATCCCATTTTTATTGTTTTAAAATAATGGCCTAGCATAGTTAATGTCGGCGGTTGTTAACGATGGCGGTAGTAAAAAATAAACCTGAGACGCGTCCGTGTGGACAGGATTTAATTACCTGGAACAGGATAACAGAAACCGGCAGTGGCGGGAAAAGTTGGTGAGTTCCCCTCTCCCCAATGGGGAGAAGGAATAAGGCCTCCTCGCCCCTTTGGAGAGAGGGGCCGGGGGTAAGGGGAAAACCGCCTACGCCGCATCCCCGTGCGTCAGCGGCGCCAGCGCCGCCGTCAGGTGCTTCGTCTCCTGCACCAGCGAATCCCGCGAGATCTCCTTGATGGTTTTCGCCCCGGTCAGGGTCATCGCCACCTTCATCTCTTTCTCAATAAGATCCAGCAGGTTTGCCACCCCCGCCTGGCCGTGGGTTGCCAGCGCGTAGAGATAGGCGCGGCCCAGCAGCACCGAGTCGGCGCCGAGGGCAATCATTCGCACCACGTCGAGGCCGTTGCGGATGCCGCTGTCCGCCATGATGGTGATATCGCCCTTCACCGCATCGGCGATGGCGGGCAGGGCGCGGGCGGAGGAGAGCACGCCGTCGAGCTGGCGGCCGCCGTGGTTGGAAACGATAATGCCGTCGGCGCCGAAGCGCACCGCGTCGCGGGCGTCTTCCGGATCGAGGATCCCTTTGATCACCATCGGGCCGTCCCAGAATTCGCGGATCCATTCGAGGTCCTTCCACGAAATGGACGGATCGAAGTTGTTCGCCAGCCAGCCGATATAGTCCTCCAGCCCGGTGGGCTTGCCGAGATAGGCGGAGATATTGCCCAGATCGTGCGGGCGGCCGTTGAGGCCCACGTCCCACGCCCACTGCGGATGCAGCACCGCCTGCAGATAGCGGCGCATGGCGGCATTCGGGCCGCTCATGCCGGAGTGGGCGTCGCGGTAGCGGGCGCCGGGCGTCGGCATATCGACGGTAAATACCAGCGTCGAGCAGCCTGCGGCTTTAGCGCGCTCCAGCGCGTTTCGCATAAAGCCGCGATCGCGCAGGACGTACAGCTGGAACCACATCGGGCGCCTGATGGCCGGCGTCACTTCTTCAATCGGGCAGACGGAAACGGTAGAGAGGGTAAACGGAATGCCTTTGGCATCCGCCGCCTTCGCCGCCTGCACCTCGCCGCGGCGGGCGTACATGCCGCACAGGCCCACCGGCCCGAGCGCCACCGGCATCGACAGCTTTTCGTTAAACAGCGTCGTCTCAAGACTCAGGTCAGACATATTTTTCAGCACCCGCTGGCGCAGCGCCACCTGGGAGAGATCTTCGACATTGCGCTTGAGGGTGTATTCGGCATAAGCGCCGCCGTCGATGTAGTGAAACAGAAACGGCGGCAGGATGCGCTTAGCGGCGGCCCGATAGTCGCTGGCTGCGGAAATAATCATGATTTTTTCTCCCTTGAATGCATTGCGGGATCGCCGGGCAGGCGGGTGATGCGCGCCTGGCGGGCCCTGTCTTCATCAAACTGTTTGATCGTGGTGTGAACAAAGGCGAGGTGGGACATCATCGCCTGCCTGGCCGCCTCGGGGTCGCCGTCGTTGATGGCGGCGAGAATGACCTGATGCTGCTCCGTGAGCCGGGCGAACACCGGCGGCACGAGGTACATCCGCTGGCGGCTCTGCTTCACCGACGACTGCAGGAGGTCGAAGAAGCCGCGCATGGTCTGCAGCAGCACCACGTTGTGGGAGGCTTCGGCGATGGCGAGGTGGAAGCGAACGTCGGCCTGCGAGGCGAGATCGGGGTCGTCGGAAAGGGTGGCCTCAAAGCAGAGGCGGATCTTCTCTTTATCGGCATCGGTAGCTCGCAGCGCCGCGTGCCAGGCGGTGCTGGCCTCAATCGCGTGGCGGGCCTCAAGAATATCGAAGCTGTAGTCCGGGTCGTCGGCCAGCAGCCCCTTCAGCGGCTGAACGATATTGTGCTCAGACCAGGGCTCGTGCTGCCAGCGCACGAAGGTGCCGCCGCCCCGGCGGCTCACCAGCAAGCCTTCGCTGACCAGCTTCGCCAGCGCCTCCCGCAGCGAGTTGCGGGAGACGCCGAGCTGGCTTGCCAGCTGGCGCTCGGCGGGAAGTCGCATTCCCGCCTCCAGCTGCCGTTCTTCAATCAGCGTTCGCACGCGGTCGGCTATCTCGTCGGCGAGACGCCGGGGCATCACTATCATGGGATCATCCAGGTCAATACATAAGCCTGCAGGGTGGTCATTACGCCGACGATGCAGGTGAAAATCAGGCTGTGCTTCACCGTGAAGCGGAACAGCTCCGACTCTTTGCCGATCAGCCCGACGGCGGCACAGGCCACGGCGATAGACTGAGGCGAGATCATCTTCCCGGTGACGCCGCCGGTGCTGTTAGCGGCGACCATCAGCAGGTCCGACACGCCGATCTGTTGCGCCGCCGTTGCCTGCAGCGCCGCGAATAGCGCGTTAGACGAGGTATCGGACCCGGTCAGGAAAACGCCCAGCCAGCCGAGGAACGGCGAGAAGAACGGAAAGGCGCTGCCGGTGTGGGACAGGGCCAGCGCCAGCGTGGATGAGAGGCCGGAGTAGTTAGAGATAAAGGCGAACGCCAGCACCATGCCGATAGAGTAGACAGGCAGAGCCAGCTCTTTCAGAGTCTGACCAAAGGTGGCCAGCGCATCGGAGGCCTTCATCCGCAGGCGCACGATGGAGAGCAGGGCGGCAAACAGAATGGCGGTGCCGGTCGCGGAGAGCCAGTCGAACTTGAACACGGCAGCATAGGGCGTCGCGGCGCTGACCACCGGCGGCATGCGGGCAACCAGCTTGTCGAGGAACGGTACCGAGACATTAACCACAGTGTCGTACAGCGCGCCGCCGGGGGCGAAAAGCGCCTTAAACGGCGGTACGCTCCACAGGGTGACGGTGGCGGTCAGGAACAGGAACGGCGACCAGGCGAGCAGCACCTGGCGCGGCGTGTATTTGGTGCGCGCCAGGGTCATATCCACCTGCGATGCCCCCACGTCGCCGAAGCGGAAGATGCGCACCGGCTGCCAGCGCTTGAGGAACAGCGTCAGGCACACCAGCGACACCAGCGAGGAGATAATGTCCGGCAGCTCCGGGCCGATAAAGTTGGAGCTGAGGTACTGGGCGATGGCGAAGGAACCGCCCGCCACCATCACGGCAGGCCACGTCTCTTTGACGCCGCGCCAGCCGTCCATAATCGCCATGATCCAGAACAGCACGATAATCGTCAGGAACGGCAGCTGGCGGCCCACCATCTGGCCGATCTCAAAGCTATCCAGCCCGGTGACCTGCCCGGCCACCAGAATCGGAATGCCCATGGCGCCAAAGGCTACCGGCGCGGTATTGACGATCAGGCACAGGCCCGCCGCGTAGAGCGGATTGAAGCCCAGCCCGACCAGCAGCGCGGCGGTGATCGCCACCGGTGCGCCGAAGCCCGCCGCGCCTTCCAGAAAGGCGCCGAAGGAGAAGCCGACGATCAGCATCTGCAGACGCTGGTCCGGCGTAATGGAGAGGATCGACGAGCGGATAATGTCGAACTGCCCGGTTTTGACCGAGATTTTGTAGACGAAGACCGCCGCGATAATGATCCACGCGATGGGCCACAGGCCGTAGAGGAAGCCGTAAACTACCGATGCCAGCGCGCGGTCCACCGGCATTTTGTAGAACAGCAGCGCGACCGCCAGGGCGATCAGCACCGTAAAGCTAGCGGCGACGTAGCCCTTGAGTTTGAGCTTAATCAGGGCAAAGAAGAAAAACAGGATCGGCAGAGCGGCAATCAGGCTGGAGAGCCAGATATTGCCGGCGGGATCGTAGTTTTGTTGCCAGAGGTTCATGCATCTCTCTCCTCAGGACCAATAAGTACGCGGGATGAGTCTGTGCTCATCTCCCGGAAGCGTATTTGTAAGATTGGTCCTGCCAGTGTTGTAGTGTAGGGTTAATGACAACGAATGGTTAATCAGATGTTGCTGTTTAGCAATGTGTCTGTTGCGCAGAATTGTGGTTCTGTGAGGAGAAGAGGGATTTAGTGAGAGTTGGTTGGACCACTTTTACGGCGGTGAACAGAGGGTGCGGCGTACCCTCTTCGTTGAAGAGGGCCGCCGCGGGGAGAGAAGGCGATCAGAACTCGCTCTTCGCAAACCCCGTCATCTCTTTCAGGCCCATCTCGCGACCGAGGGCGGTCATCGGATGCACCACCACCAGGCCGCGCACGCTTTTCTTCAGCTTGCCCATGTCGGCCTGCTCTTTTTTGGTAATGGCGCGGCGAAACGGCATGGCGACCAGCTTCTGCGCCTCTTTGCTCAGCTTCTGGCTCTGCACCTCGCGCAGGCGGGCGATTTCCGCTTCGACAGTGGCCTGCTCTTGTTCAAGCTCGGCGTACTTATCGGCGGCGTCAACCAGCGGCAGGTCGGCCTGCTGGCGGCGGATGGCGTCGAGACGGTCGCTCAGGCGCTTAATTTCGTTTTTTTCAACTTCTTTCATGTTCAGGCTTTGTCATCAGTGTGTATCAGTGCTCTATAGTATGCGCTGCGGGCGGTGACGGACAGCGTTTTTGCCGACCGCTCCTGAAGAATTATGGTTGAACCAGAGAGAGTTTGCCGTGGAATATCGACACCTGCGCTCGTTTGCGGTCCTGGCGGAAGAGCTGCATTTTGGACGGGCCGCCGCGCGGCTGAACATCGCCCAGCCGGCGCTGAGCCAGCATATTAAAGTGCTTGAAGAGGCGCTGGGCGTTCCGCTGTTTACCCGCGATAAGCGCCACGTGGCGCTGACGTTTGAAGGCGAACAGCTGGCCGAAGAGGCCAGAAGCGCCATCAGCCACTATGAAAAATTCAGCGACAGCGCCCGCAGCCTGCGCCAGGGCTTTCGCGGGCGCATCCGCCTGGGCTACGTCGGCTCGTCGATCCTCGACCCGGCGATGACCCTACTGATCAACGGCTACCGGGCGCGCCAGCCAGAAACCGAGATTATTATCGAGGAGCACAACGTCACCCGCCAGCTTGCGCAGCTGGTGAGCGACCATCTGGATATTGGCCTGGTGCGCTCGCCGGTGCCGCACTCCCCGGAGCTGGAGTATCTGGATATCGCCACCCGGCCGCTTATCGCGGTGCTGCCGCAGGGGCATCCGCTGGCCGGTCAATCGCAGATAGCCCTCGCTGAGCTTGCAAAGATGCCGTTTCTGATTCAGGACGATCCGCCGGGAACCGGGCTGGGCTGGTCGGCGCTCAGCGCCTGCGAGCGGGCCGGGTTCGTGCCGCAGCCGATTCAGTATACCCGCGACGTCGCGGTGGCGACGGGGCTGGTGGCGATTGGCATGGGCGCGGCGCTGGTGCCCGAGACGCAGCGGGCAATGCTGATGTCAGATGTGGGTTACAGCACCTTGCAGGATGCGCAGGCAACGACCACGCTAACGCTGTGCTGGAAACGCCACGCCAGGAACGGCGCGTTGAAGGGGTTTGTTCGCTACGTGAAGGAGCTTATCGCGACTTCTGAAACGCCTTTTTCAGACTGATGCGCGAGATAAGCTCCGTCAGGGAGAGCACCATGGTGGAGCGCACGACCTGCTGGTAGCGCTGCTGCTGCATGGCGTAGAGATCGGCGTCGCTGGTATCGAACGGGGGCTGCGGCGGCAGGGCGTCAACGCAGTGCAGCTCGGCGAAGGGGCCGAGAATTTCATCATCGGTGAAGGCGTACTCGCTGCCGTCGTGGTTGAGCTCTTCGCGCAGGGCCATCAGCAGCTCGGCATCCTCATACTCGGCCCGGGTGATGACCCCAAGGCCGTAGATAAGCTTGAGCCGCACCGACAGATTGCCCAGCGGCCCTTCGCCGTCCAGCAGCGGCTCCACGGCATATTTCACCGCGTAATCATCTTTGCGAAACACCTGCAGCACCAGTACATTTACCGCCTCGGTGAGCAGTTCGACGGCGGCAATCAAAAAGCTGCGGACGTTTTTGCCAGCATTCAGACGCTCAAGCACCCGATTTTCAAAGGCCTGGGTTTGTTCCATTATTGCCTGCATATCTGACAATCTGTTATTAAGATGCTGCTCCGGGAGCAGCACCGGATCCAGCATCATTTCGTTGCGTTATAGACGTTTACGGCTTCAATAACCGGCTCGCTGGCGGCGTCCAGCCCGGAGATCTGCGCCAGCGCCGTCTGCGGCCCTTCGGCGTTAATCAGCACTTCCAGCTCCTGCGCCTGCGGATCTTCCGCGCTGCGGTAGTGCATGGCGGCGGCGATGCCCTTAATCAGGTTGGCGTGCGGCAGGCCGTACTCCAGGGTGCCGAGCAGCGGCTTGATCAGGCGGTCGCCGGCGCTCAGCTTGCGCAGCGGCTGGCGCCCCACGCGCTCAACGTCATCTTTCAGGAACGGGTTCTCAAAGCGGCCGAGGATCTTCTCGATGTAGGCGGCGTGCTTGTCCGGCTCAAAACCGTAGCGCTTAATCAGCACCGCGCCGCTCTCTTCCATCGCGCCTTTTACCACCGCGCGGATCTCCGCGTTGAGGATGGCATCGCGAATGGTTTGCAGGCCCGCCTGTTTCCCGAGGTAGGCGGTTATAGCATGACCGGTGTTCAGGGTGAAGAGTTTCCGCTCAACAAACGCCATCAGGTTGTCGGTTAACTCCATGCCCGGGATGGCCGGCAGCGGGCCTTTGAACTGGGTTTTATCGACGATCCACTCGCTGAAGGTTTCGACGGTAACCTCCAGCGGATCGCCGCTGGCGGAGGCCGATGGCGGCACGATGCGGTCAACGGCGGAGTCGACGAAGCCCACGTGCTCGACGACCCACGCTCTGTCCTCTTCTGCCAGCGCGGCGGTGACGTGATCCTTCAACTGGGTGGTGCCGCGCACCATGTTCTCGCAGGCGATAATGTTCAGCGGCGCATCGTTGCCCGCGGCTCTGCGCTTGTGCAGCCCTTTGGCGATCGCCGGGGCGATGCGCTCCAGCACGACCGGGCCGACGGCGGTGGTGATCAGATCAACGCTGGCAATCAGGTCGATAACCTCCTCGCCGATGCTGCTGACGGCGGACACGCCGGAAACGGTTTCGACCTGCTCGTTTTCGCCTACCACGTGTACCTGATAGCTGCCGCGCTGGTTGAGGGCGTCGAGCACCACCTGATTAACGTCGGCGAACGTCAGGGCGATGCCCGCGTCGGCCAGCAGTTTGCCAATAAAGCCGCGTCCGATATTACCTGCGCCAAAGTGGAGAGCTTTCATCATCATTACCTTTCAATGTTGGGACCCGAGAGGGCTGGGGTGAGGCGTTCCCCTCACCCAAACCCTCTCCCGGCGGGAGAGGGAGGGTTGTGTTACTGTTTCGGGACGATCAGATCCAGCACTTCGGTGACGCTGTGGGTCGTCGCCAGGCGCTCGATAACCGACTCGTCGTCCAGCGCGTTGGTCAGCGCCGCGATCACGTGGATGTGCTCGTTGTTGCGCGCCGCGATGCCGATCACCAGGCGGGCAATGTCGTCCGGCTCATCGCCGAAGCGCACGCCGTCCGGGTACTGGCAGAAGACGATGCCGGTCTTCAGCACCCGGTCCTTGGCCTCGATGGTGCCGTGCGGCACCGCGATGGATTCACCGAGGTAGGTGGAGGTCAGCTGTTCGCGCGCCAGCATGGCGTCGACGTACTCCGGCTCGACGTAGCCGCCCTTCACCAGCTGCTCGCCGGCAAAGCGGATCGCCTCTTCCTTACTGAAGGCCTTGCAGCCGAGGAAGATGTTTTCCGGGCCCGGCGTAAACAGGTGGGTGTTGCTTTCGTCGAAGCTGTCTTTCAGGTTCTCGCGCACCTTCACTTCGTTATCGCCGTGGCGCTGGGCGGCCGCCAGACGCTCGGTGAGGCCGGTGTACAGACCGCTATCGAGGAAGTTGGTCAGTGAGATGTGCTGGGCCTGCGGCACCTGGCGCATCGCGCGCTCGGTCAGATCGCGGTGAGTGATCACCAGGTCCACGTCCGGCGGCAGGTTGTTGATGGCGCTGTTGGTCACGGAAATATGACTCAGGCCCGCGTCCTGCACCTTCTTGCGCAGCACGCCCGCGCCCATCGCGCTGGAGCCCATGCCCGCATCGCAGGCGACGATGATTTTGCGCACGTGGCTCAGGTCGCCGGTCACGTCGCCGGAAGCCTGCGGAGCCGCTGCGCCTTTGGACTGCGCCTTCATGTCCTGCATACGGCGGGTGGCGGCGTCAATGTCGTCCTCTTCTTTCACTTTGCTGGTTTTCAGCAGAATGGCGGAGACGATAAAGGAGACGGCGGTGGCCGCTACGATAGCCGCGATATTGGCGAAGTAGGCGCCCTTCGGCGTCATTGCCAGCACCGCCAGGATGGAACCCGGAGACGCCGGAGAGACCAGGCCACCGTTGAGGATGGTCAGGGTAAACACGCCGGTCATGCCGCCGAGGATCACCGCGAGGATCAGGCGCGGGTTCATCAGCACGTACGGGAAGTAGATTTCGTGAATACCGCCGAGGAAGTGGATGATCGCCGCGCCGCCCGCAGACTGCTTCGCGCTGCCGCGGCCGAAGAACATGTAGGCCAGCAGAACGCCCATGCCCGGGCCCGGGTTAGCTTCAATCAGGAAGAAGATGGACTTGCCGAGATCGTGCGACTGCTGAATGCCCAGCGGCGAGAAGATGCCGTGGTTGATGGCGTTGTTGAGGAACAGGATTTTCGCCGGCTCAACAAAGATAGACGCCAGCGGCAGCATGTCGTGGGCGACCATGAAGTTAACGCCCGACGCCAGAATGTGGGACAGCACCTCTACCGCCGGACCAATGCCGAGGAACGCCAGAATGGCGAGGATCATGCCGATAATGCCGGCGGAGAAGTTATTCACCAGCATTTCGAAGCCGGATTTGATCTTACCGTCAACGGCGGCGTCAAACTTCTTAATGCAGTAGCCGCCCAGCGGGCCGGCGATCATTGAGCCGAGGAACATCGGCATATCGGCGCCGACGATCACGCCCATGGTGGTGATGGCCCCGACCACGCCGCCGCGCTCGCCGCCCACCAGCTTACCGCCGGTATAGCCGATCAGCAGCGGCAGCAGATAGGTGATCATTGGCCCGACCAGCTTCGCCAGCGTCTCGTTCGGCAACCATCCGGTCGGAATAAACAGCGCAGTGATAATCCCCCATGCGATAAAGGCGCCGATATTCGGCATCACCATATTGCTGAGGAAGCGACCAAAGCTTTGCACTCTGATCTTGATATCGGATGACATAAAACACCCCTTCTTATGTTTGCTATCGCGAGGCCGGAGGCCCGAGGTTTGTTGTTAATGGGTGGCAGAGGAAGCCAGATGTTGTTAATGATCTGGAATCTGGCACTGAAAGGAGAGGCTGTCCAGATGGCGGGATTTTATGTGACGAACATCACGGTTATGTGTGTGTGGAGTGACTACTTATGGTGATGCAGATCGCAAATTTTCACGGCGGCGGCTAATTTTTCAGCGGGCATCAGGCTGAAAAGGCTGATTGTTGTGACTTGTATCACATTTGTATTGAGAGAGTTTGTGCTCAAAGTGTGAGTTGTATCACAAAGTATTTTTAACCGGCCAATAACGAATGTGACCGGGCGCAAACTTCTCCTGTGGCACAAATGTAAGAAAAGAGGCCTCCGTCGGGAGGCCTCCTGGGCTGGTGTTGGCGCCGATTCAGCATCAGCAAAAGAGGGTTATTTCCAGGCCATCTCGCCTTTCGCCACTTTGGCGCTCAGCTCAAGCGAGCTTTCGCCGCCTAAGTTGGGGTAGCGTTTTTTCATGGCGTTGCTCAGCGCCGCGGCATTTTTCGCTTTCGCGGTTTCTTCATCAAAGGCGTGAATATACTGGGCGGTAAAATCAACCGCCTTCAGCCCAGCCGGCATCGCTCCGACGAAATGCCCCGGGATCACGGCGCGCGGCGACAGGGCGCGCATTTCGCCCAGGGTCGCCAGCCAGTTGATGTGCGACTGCGCCGTCTGAGTATCCGCCATCCAGACGTGTTCGCCCCAGGCGACCGGTACGCCGCCGGCTACCGTTCTGATCGACGGGATCCAGACGAAGGTGCGGTCCGGCGTCGGGCCGTTGAGGCCGATAACCTTCAGCGGCTGGCCTTCCAGCATCAGGGTATCGCCGATCAGCGGCTGCGGCACGATGATGGATTTCGGCGCATTGGCCCCCAGCTGCGGGCCCCAGATTTTCAGCTTCTCGTCTTTGGTCGCCTCAATATGGGCAATGGTCTGCGGCGTGGCGACAATCTTCGCCTCCGGGAAGGCGGCGTGCAGCGTATCCAGCCCGAAGTAGAAATCCGGATCGCCGTGGCTGATATAAATCGCGGTCAGGCGCTTGCCGGAGGCCTTAATTTTATTAACCAGCTTCTGCGCCTCGGCGGCGGAGAACTGGGCGTCAATCAGCACCGCGTCGCGGCTGCCTTCAACCAGCACCGAAGAGACCGCAAAGATTGCGGCTTCGCCGGGGTTAAAGACCGACGCGGTCAGCGCCTGCTGCTGCGCCTGCGCGGCGGGTACGGCAGCGTGACGGGTATCGTGATGCTGGCAGCCTGCCGCCAGCGCCGCCAGCGTCATTACGCAGGCGGGCAGCGCGTATCGGGAGAGTTTCATCCTGGTTTACCTTGTTCATTGGCGATGATGTGCATCGCGTGCAGAGACTATAGAAGCTCTCTATTGACAGATAAACGCATACAATACGAACATACAGTATGGAAAATATAAACAATGTCGACAGCTTCGCCGCCCTTGAAGGCTTCAGCCTCAACCGCATTGTCTACTTTACGGCGGTGGTCGAGGCCGGCTCCTTTACCGCCGCCGCCGGGCGGCTGGGCATCACTAAGGCGGTAGTCAGCCAGCAGGTGGCCCGCCTGGAGGCCGATTTTAATATCGCTCTGCTGATCCGCACCACGCGGCGGGTGCGGCTCACCGAGGCGGGCGAAGCCTTCTATCGCCGCTGCGTGCGCATTCTCAAGGAGGCGGAAAACGCCTTCGGCGAGCTGACCGAATCGTCGGGCAAACCCTCCGGCGCGCTGCGCCTGACGGCGCCCTATGACTATGGCATTGAGGTTATCGTTCCGGCCCTTGCCCGCTTTACGGCCCAGTATCCGGACTGCACCGTGGAGGTCAGCTTCAGCGATTCAATTCAGGATATCAACGCCAGCCAGTTCGATCTCTCGGTCCGCATGGGCTGGCTGACCGAGTCCCACCTGCAGGGACGGAAAATCGGCACCTTTGCCCAGAAGCTGGTGGCCGCCACCGGGCTGGCGCCGCGACTCGCCGGCATCAAGGTTCCCGCCGATCTGCACGCCGCGCCGCTGATTGCCAATACCGCGCTCAAGGAGCCGGCCAGGTTCAGCTTCTCGCGCCCGGACGGCGCGACGCAGATGGTTTCGCTGCGGAGCAGTATGCAGTTCAACGCCACGCTGGCGGTTCACCGCGCCGCCCTGGCGGGCGGCGGCGTTGCCGTGCTGCCGGATTACGTGGTGGCCGGTGATATTGAGGCGGGCCGCCTGTTCGAGGTGCTGCCCGACTGGCGGCTGCCGGCGGCGGATATCTATATCGTCTATCCGACCACCAGCTATCGCCCGGCGAAGGTCAGCGCGTTTGTGGAGATATTTATCGGTATGCTGAACGAGAGGTAGAAAATGAGCGTTGGAGATAATACGGTTGTCCGGATCGCGACGGCGTAAAGACGTGCATAGCGTCAGGTAACACAAATAACTTGCTAATGGGTCCTATACGCGCGGATCCCGCATCAGCTCACCGCAGTGACATGCCACACCACTGCTTATCCTGCCATTAATGGCTGTCGGAAGAGATGGCCCATTTCTCAGAAAAACCCTAAATACCCGCCGGATATTCTGACCAGCATCTGAATAGCGTAACGAGCGGCAATTGGGCTTCAGATATTTAATGGATCTCCGTATTTTGACGATGCCTGCTTTTCTCCAGGGAGACAATTGTTCTCATCCAGTAAATAAAAAAGGGGACGGAGTCAATTTGCAAGTGGCTGTATATAAAATAAGCAAATCGGTTTCGCACTAAATGCGGCTTTAGATTGAAAATTGACATTAATCATTATTTTTGTCGTGATTGCTGAAAAAATAACTTTCAGAGAAGTTCAAGGATTGTTGTTTTAATTCAGAAGAGGATGGGGTTTATGGGAAGCGTAAGCGCGGGTACCGCGCATAAAATGGGACTAACGGCATTAACGCTGGTTACCGCCTCTAATATGATGGGGTCAGGCGTATTTATGCTACCAACTAATCTGGCCGGGGTTGGTTATATATCGCTATGGGGCTGGTTGTTTACGATTATTGGCGTTATTGCGATTGCGCTAGTGTTTGCAAAAACCAGCTTAATTACGCCACGCAGCGGAGGTATTGTCGCATACGCCAGCGACGCTTTTGGGCCATTTATTGGCTTCCAGACTACGGTTTGTTACTGGATCAGCGCCTGGGTTGGTAATGTTGCTTTACTGGTGGCTGGCGTGGGTTACCTTAGCTATTTTTTCCCCATTTTGCATAACCCGGTATATGGTAGCATCACTGCGATAGCCATTCTGTGGGCATTCATCGTGCTGGGTAGCTTTGGCGCTAAAACGGCGGGTCGCGCCCAGTCATTTACCGCATCCTGTATGCTCATTGTGGTACTGGGCGTGGGGATCGTCGGCTGGTTCTGGTTTGAACCTAAGCTGTTTACTGAAGTGTATAACGGCACCGGCCAAAGCAATGGCTCGGCAATTGTCTCGGCGGCATCTATCGCGCTATGGGGTTTTCTGGGCGTTGAATCTGCGGTGGTTTCCTCGGGGCAGGTTGATAATCCTGAGCGAACCGTTCCGCGGGCAACCGTATATGGCCTGCTGATTGCCTCCGTATGCTATGTCGGCAGTTGTACCGTCATTATGGGCCTGGTTCCACATGATGAGCTGGTGAAGTCGGCAGCACCGTTCGCTGATGCCGCACGCTATATGTTTGGCGATATGGCCGGCAACATCGCTTCAGCCATGAGTATTATTGCCTGCTTTGGCTCTATTTCCGGCTGGCTTATCCTGCAATCGGAAGGCCCGCGCGCCGGTGCTCAGCAAGGTCTGTTCCCGAAAATATTCGCCGACACGAACAAGCACGATGTCCCCATGAAAGGACTCATTATCTCTGGCGTCCTGATGAGTGCGGTACTGCTGTTAACGGCTTCCCCCGATCTGGCTGACCAGTTCAAAGTTGTTATTCTGATGTCGGTATTTGCTTCCCTGTTGCCGTATATGTATGCACTAATCTCGCTACCGATCATCATGGTCTCTAAAAAGCTCAATCGTGGGCCGACCTTCATGTTCTATTCGACTCTGACCCTTATTGGCATGATTTATAGCATCTTCGCCTTATTAGGCTCGGGTAGTGACTCTATCTTCTGGGGCACGATTATGATGATGGTAACTATCCCCCTGTTTTCATTTGTGGCTGCCGGGCGAAACAGAAAAGGGCAGGAAATCCTTTATCTTGAAAAATAAACCTGAATATTATTCATCACAACGTGGAGTTTACTATGACCTTATCTATTGCTGACCAAAATAAATTAGATGCATTCTGGTCGTATTGTGTTAAGAATCGCTATTTTAATATTGGCTATCCGGAGTCTGCCGACTTTGATTATACGATGCTGGAGCGCTTTCTGCGTTTTTCTATAAATAATTGCGGGGACTGGGGAGAGTATTGCAACTACCTACTTAACTCTTTTGACTTCGAAAAAGAAGTGATGGAGTATTTCTCCGGACTGTTCAAAATTCCGTTCGATGAGAGCTGGGGATATGTGACCAACGGCGGGACCGAAAGTAATATGTTTGGTTGCTACCTGGGGCGCGAACTGTTCCCGGAAGGTACACTGTATTATTCGAAAGATACTCATTACTCGGTTGCGAAGATTGTGAAACTGCTGCGCATTAAGTCTCAGCTGATTGAATCACAACCGAGTGGTGAAATTGATTATGATGATTTGATCGCGAAGATCAGGCTTTCCGGGGAGCGGCACCCGATTATTTTTGCCAATATCGGCACTACGGTACGCGGCGCCGTTGATAATATTGCTGAAATTCAGCGCCGTATTGCCGATTTGGGGATCCCTCGTGAGGAGTATTACCTGCATGCCGATGCGGCGCTTAGCGGTATGATCCTGCCGTTCGTCGATGAACCCCAGCCATTTACTTTTGCCGATGGTATCGATTCAATCGGCGTCTCCGGCCACAAAATGATCGGCTCACCGATTCCCTGCGGCATTGTGGTTGCCAGGAAGCGCAACGTGGACCGAATCAGCGTTGAGATCGATTATATCTCTGCCCACGATAAAACCATCTCAGGCTCACGCAATGGCCATACTCCGCTAATGATGTGGGCAGCAGTACGCAGCCATACCGAGGCGGAATGGCGACGTCGCATTGGCCATAGCCTGACCATGGCTAAATACGCAGTGGATCGCTTCCGGGCTGCGGGTATTGAAGCGATGTGTCACAAGAACTCCATTACTGTGGTGTTTCCGAAACCTTCAGAGTGGGTATGGAAAAAGCATTGCCTGGCGACTTCCGGCAACGTTGCACATCTGATTACTACGGCACACCATCTGGACAGCTCCCGGATTGATGCCCTGATTGACGACGTGATAGCCGATTTGCAGCAGCGAGCAGCCTGAAAAAAGTGCAGCGGTAAGCACCGCTGCACCCCGTAGCCCTGGTGGGTCTCAGCGCCAACCGTTACCCGTCAGGACTTTATATTATAAAGATCCGTTGCCTACAAAACAGCCATTTCGGCGGAAATATTACCGATTGACCACCAAATGTTTTACTCAGGAGCTATCTACGATGAATACCAGTTTACGGGCGATACGCGGCATGCGCGATGTCCTGCCTGAAGAGACGCCGATATGGCAATGGCTGGAAAGTAAATTTCGCCACATGGTTTTTCGATATGGCTATCAGGAGATGCGCCTGCCTCTGCTGGAGCCGGTCGCCTTATTTGAACGAGCCGTTGGTGAAGCGACCGATATAGTTTCTAAAGAGATGTATAACTTTACGGACAAAAGCGGTGAACACATCACGCTGCGCCCGGAAGGAACCAGCGGCTGTATGCGTGCAGTGCTGGAAAATAATCTGTGCTACAACAAAACCCAGCGCTTGTGGTATCTGGGGCCCATGTTCCGCTATGAGCGTCCGCAAAAGGGGCGGCTGCGCCAGTTTACTCAATTTGGTGTCGAAGCCTTCGGCATGGCTGGCCCGGATGTCGATGCAGAAATTATTTTTATGCTTCGAGATTTGTTCCAGGCGCTGGGGCTGTTAAATCACGTACGGCTGGAAATTAACTCGCTAGGTACGCCTGAGGAGCGCAAGGCTCATCGGGAGAAGCTGGTAGCCTGGTTTAACGCTCACCGCGAGATCCTGGATGAAGACAGCCTGAAGCGGCTGCAGAGTAATCCTCTGCGTATCCTGGACAGTAAAAACCCTGCGATGCAGCCTATGCTGGCGCAGGCTCCCCGACTGCTCGACTTTCTGAATGAAGAGTCTCGCCGCCACTTTGAGGCAGTATGTGAGCTTCTGGATAAGGCTTCTATTTCTTATACTATCAATCCTCGGCTGGTACGTGGGCTGGATTACTACACCCGGACCGTTTTTGAGTGGATAACCGATGATCTGGGCTCCCAGGGCACGGTTTGCGGGGGGGGGCGCTATGACGGCCTCGCGCAGCTTTTTAACCCGAAACCGCTACCCGCATGCGGCTTCGCCATTGGTATTGAACGCCTGCTTTTACTGATCCAGGCAGTAAGCTCTCAGGATAATCCGCAGTGGCATTTTTGCCTCGATGTGGTTATTACCAGCGAATTACAGGATAGCGGCCTGAAGGCGCAACTGTTGGCTGATGTACTGCGTCAACGGGTGGAGGGGCTGAACGTACTGGTGGATTGCAGCGGCACGAAGTTAAAGCGCCAGCACCAAACCGCACTGCAAAATCAGTGTAAGGCTATTGTGACCATCAATGCCGAAGGTGGGATTCGCCTGTGGGATCTCGCTGCCTCTCAGCAGATGGACGTGAGTGAGAAGGCGCTAATCAGCTGGCTGCAGCAGTATCGCCACTAGTCTCTGGCTACACCGGCGCATGCCTAAAATGGTGCGCTGGTATTGACTCCTGTCCTTGTTTGAATGCCATTCATCATATCCAGGATGTAATGATGCCCTCATGGGAGAGTAGGATAATGGCAAGAAAGAGCAGACTTTTTATTCCGGAAATGCCACATCTGGTGCAGCTGAGGGGGCATAACGGCGAGCAATTATTCCGCGATGATGAAGATTTCCCGACGTTTAGCCGCTGTATGATGCTGGCAGCGCAGCGTTATGATATTGAGATCCACGGCTGGTCCCTGGCGGCAGAGCGTATCTTATTATTACTCAGCGCCCCGGATAAGATGTCGCTCGGGCGCTTTATACAGCATATTGGCCGCAGCTACGTTCCCTATTACAACCGACGCTATCAGCGGCGTGGTGCCTTATGGGACAACCGATATTTGAGCAGCCCCCTGGAACCTGGTGTCTATTTCCTGTTGGTGAAGAAATATATCGAATGCGGTGAAGACGGCGTCAGCGGGCGCCACAGTTTTGGCGAGCTGCCGCAAGGCTGCGTTACGCCTCATCCGGCCTGGCTGCAGCTGGATGCAGATCCGGCCAGCAGGCAGACGCGCTATCAGGCTTTCTGCAGTTCCCCGGTCAATGCTTCGCTGGTAGCCCGTATTCGCGCGGCGCTGGAACAAAATTGTTTGCTGGCGACACCGCAAGTCAGCCAAAAGCTCGAAGGTCGTCTGGAACGCTCTCTCCAGGCGCGCCACTGCGGACGTCCGCGCAAGCATCAATATAATCCTGTTGAGCAGTGGGCATGGCTGGAGCAGCAGGCGGAGTCGTTTCTGCGCCAGCACGGCTATCAACAGATCCGTCTGTCGCTGCTGGAACGCCAGTCGCTGTTCACCGCAGGGGGGCCAGTTTTACATGGCGATGGCGAATTGCGTGGTGATGGCACTACGGGCTGTCTGAGGCTGCTAGCCACCCGTCGGCATATGCAGACGATGAGTCGCTTATGGTATACAGGCGTGATGTTTCCGCAGGCGTCACAGGATTGCGGGATACGGCTCAACCATCAAATTGGCATTGAGTCATTCGGAATGCCTGGTGTTGATATTGAGCTTGAACATTTAATTATGCAGCTAAACTTTTTCCGTCTGCTGGGCCTTGGCGATCGGGTAGAGTTGCACATTAATATGCTGGGTACTGCTGAAGCATTTGAACATTTTCGCCAAGCGCTGCGCGACTATTACCAGCCGCTGGAGCATCTGCTGGACCCAGGGCAACGGCAGTGGCTGGAAAAACACCCGGAGTGGCTGGTGCACCACGATGATGTGCTACTGCAGCGTCTGGCTCAGGCAGCTCCGCAGCTGAACCATTTTCTTCCTGAAGCCTCTCAGCAGCGGTTTGTCGTTTTGCAGCAGGCGCTGACCGATGCCGGGATCGCCTGGCAGCATGATCCGGCCTTATTCCCGCGCAACGATTACTGCCAGCTGGTGCTGGAGTGGCGCAGCATCCTGGTCGATCAAAATCTGGTTCTCTGCCGCGGCGGTCGCTATGACGCCTGCGCCAGCAGGATCCTCGAACATCCGGTTTATGCCTGCGGTTTCGCTTTTATGCTGGAACCTATTATGGCGTTGTTAGGCCATAAGCAGCATCAGGACAAAACCCGCCGTCGGGTTGATATCATTGTTATCCCCCAGCAGCCGCGAGTGGCCTCCCGTGCTTTGCTGCTCGCGCGTCAACTGCGCCTGCAGTTTCCGCAGCTCAGTATTGTTAACGATGCCTCCAGCCTCCGTAGTGCCACGTGTTTCAAAAATGCCCAACGGATGGGAGCCCGTTTTATTATGCAGCTGATGGGCGACGGCCAAACGCTATTTGTGAAGGATAGTCAAAGCCAGATCCATAAGGAATTAAGCGTAGAACACCTTGCCAGCTACCTGGGACAAGCCCTGATGAGCTAGCGGTATGCCAGTCTCTTCGCCAACGGCATAACAGCCCAATGGCCGAATGCAGCATGCATAATCGCGCCAACTTTATCAAAATGGGGGAGAATAACGCGTCGGCTCGCGGGTGGGGGACTGTGTACGATAAGTGGTGTGATGACACTGTCTGCTGGTGAACCTAAGTTAGCAGTGAGGGTGATGAGTTTCGCTGTGCGGGCGTTTCAGGAAGAGGCCTTCACATATTGTGTTCGGGCCTTCATAACGAGTTGATAATATATATGCTATCAACCTCCTGTCTCTCTGTAGAGAGATGGCTAACCAGACAATGAGCCTCCTGATTATGGTATTATTTTTATACGCCAGCAGTGCTCCCTACGATTTCATAAAAAGCCATAAGGCGGTGTCATCAGAATCGTATTCAGGCGTGCGTCAGCGCCTCCGCTTAACCACACACTTTTCATGGCGTTATCATAGAGAGCGTAATGATGGTTTTACAGAAGGTTGCGTAATTAATATCTTCTAATTTCAATTTTTTAGTTGGTGATTACCCCTCTCCCGTCGGGAGGAGGCAAACTACAGGTTTATCCATGACTACCGAAAATCCGTCGCCGTTCAGCCAGCTCCCCGCCACCGATCGCCTGCTGCGCGATCCCGCCTTTTCTGCGCTGCTGGCGCAGTTTGGTCACGCCCAGCTCACCGATACCCTGCGCCAGCTGCAGGAGGCGGCCCGGGCGGAGATCCGCGCCAGCGGCGCGCTGCCCGCATGGGCGGACGACTGGCCGCAGGCCGCGCGGGCGAGGCTGACGGCGCAGAGCGCGCTGCGGCCGGTGTTTAACCTCACCGGCACCGTGCTGCATACCAATCTCGGGCGCGCCGTGCAGGCCGAAGCGGCGGTGGAAGCGGTAAGCCAGGCGATGCGTTCGCCGGTAACCCTGGAGTACGATCTGGACGGTGCCGGGCGCGGCCACCGGGATCGGGCCATTGCCGACCTGCTGTGCCGGCTCACCGGGGCGGAGGACGCCTGCATCGTTAACAATAATGCGGCGGCGGTGCTGCTGATGCTGGCGGCCACCGCCGCCGGTAAAGAGGTGGTGGTCTCGCGCGGCGAACTGGTGGAGATCGGCGGCGCCTTCCGCATTCCGGACGTGATGCGCCAGGCGGGCTGTACCCTGCGTGAAGTGGGCACCACCAACCGCACCCATCCCCGCGACTACCGCGACGCGGTAAACGAGAATACCGCGCTGCTGATGAAGGTCCACACCAGCAACTACAGCGTGGAGGGCTTTACCAAAGCGGTGGACGAAGCGGAGCTTGCCGCTATTGGCCGCGAACTCGATGTGCCGGTGATTGCCGATCTCGGCAGCGGATCGCTGGTGGATTTAAGCCAGTACGGTCTGCCCCGCGAACCGATGCCGCAGGCGCTGATCGCCGCCGGCGTCAGCCTGGTGAGCTTCTCCGGCGATAAGCTGCTCGGCGGCCCGCAGGCGGGGATTATCGTCGGCCGCCGCGCGCTGATTGAGAAGCTGCAGAAGCACCCGCTCAAGCGCGCCCTGCGGGCGGATAAAATGACCCTTGCGGCGCTGGAGGCCACCCTGCGCCTCTACCTGCACCCTGAAAAACTGAGCCAGGCGCTGCCGACCCTGCGCCTGCTGACCCGCGCGCCGGACGCGATGCAAGATCAGGGCGAGCGCCTGCTGGCGGCGCTGGCGCCCGCCTTTCCCGACTTTACCGTCCGGCTGGAGCCGTGCCTGTCGCAGATCGGCAGCGGATCGCTGCCGGTGGACAGGCTGCCGTCGCTGGCCCTGACCTTTACCCCCGCCGACGGCCGCGGCAGCCGGCTGGCCGCACTGGCGGAGCGCCTGCGCGGCGGCGAGGTGCCGGTGATTGGCCGCATCGGCGACGGCCGCCTGTGGCTCGACCTGCGCTGCCTTGACGATGAATCGCGCTTTCTGGAGATACTGCTGAAATGATTATTGCCACCGCCGGGCACGTTGACCACGGCAAAACCACCCTGCTGCAGGCCATAACTGGCGTCAACGCCGACCGCCTGCCGGAAGAGAAGGCGCGCGGGATGACCATCGACCTGGGCTACGCCTACTGGCCGCAGCCGGACGGTCGGGTGCCGGGCTTTATCGACGTCCCCGGCCACGAAAAGTTTCTTGCCAACATGCTGGCGGGCGTGGGCGGTATCGACCACGCCCTGCTGGTGGTCGCCTGCGATGACGGGGTGATGGCCCAGACCCGCGAGCATCTGGCGATCCTCCAGCTGACCGGCAATCCGTCGCTGACGGTGGCGCTGACCAAGGCCGACCGCGTGGACGCCGGGCGCATTGATGAGGTACGCCGCCAGGTGCTCGACGCGCTGCGCGAGTACGGCTTCGGCGAGGCGGCGCTGTTTGAAACCGCCGCCAGCGAGATGCGCGGCATCGAGGCGCTGCGCGCGCACCTGCTGGCCCTGCCGGCGCGCCGCCACCCGGAGCAGCAGCGCTTCCGCCTGGCGCTGGACCGCGCCTTCAGCGTCAAGGGCGCCGGGCTGGTGGTGACCGGCACCGCGCTCTCCGGCGACGTGAAGGTGGGCGATACCCTCTGGCTGACCGGCGTCGACCGGCCGGTGCGGGTGCGCGGCCTGCACGCCCAGAACCAGCCGGTGGAGCGGGCCTGCGCCGGGCAGCGCATTGCGCTGAACATCACCGGCGACGTGGAGAAAGCCGACCTCAGCCGCGGCGACTGGCTGCTGTCGCAGCAGCCGCCCGAGGCCGCAGAGCGAGCGATCGTCGAGCTTGCCTGCCACGCGCCGCTGGGGCAGTGGCAGCCGCTGCATATTCACCACGCCGCGAGCCACATTACCGGCCGCGTGTCGCTGCTGGAGGGCAACCTGGCGGAGCTGGTGCTGGATACGCCCTTGCGCCTGGCGGATAACGACCGGCTGGTGCTGCGCGATATCTCCGCCCGGGAAACTTTGGCGGGCGCGCGGGTCGTGGCGCTTAATCCGCCCCGGCGCGGCAAGCGCAAGCCGGAGTATCTGGCCTGGCTGGCGCGGCTGGCGGCGGCGGCTACCGACGCTGATGCGCTGGCGGTGCATCTGCAGCGCGACGCCGTAAGCCGACGCGCCTTCGGCTGGGCGCGACAGCTGAGCGACGCCGGCCTGTCGGCGCTCATTCGTGAGCCGGAAACCCTCGTCGCCGGCGACAGCCTGCTCAGCGCTGAACTTGCCGCCCGCTGGCAGCAGAAACTGCTCAATGCGCTGGCAACCTATCACCAACAGCACCGCGACGAGCCGGGGCCGGGCCGCGAACGCCTGCGCCGCATCGCCCTGCCGATGGAGGACGAAGGTCTGGTGCTGGCGCTTATTGAGCAGCTGCGGGCCAGCGGCGCCGTGGCCAGCCACCACGGCTGGCTGCACCTGCCGGAGCACAAGGCCGGGTTCACCGACGAGCAGGCCGCCGCCTGGCAGAAGGCGCAGCCGTTGTTCGGCGATGAGGCGTGGTGGGTGCGCGATCTGGCGCGGGAAACCGCCACCGATGAGCAGCTGATGCGCGCCGCGCTGCGCCAGGCCGCGCAGCAGGGGGCGATCGCGGCGATCGTTAAAGATCGCTACTACCGCAACGAGCGGATCGTGCAGTTCGCGCAGCTGATCCGCCGTCTCGACAGCGAGCGGGGATCGACCTGCGCGGCGGATTTCCGCGACAGCCTCGGCGTCGGCCGCAAGCTGGCGATCCAGATCCTCGAGTACTTTGACCGCATCGGTTTTACCCGCCGCCGGGGCAACGATCACCTGCTGCGCGACGCGCTGCTCTTTCCCGAGGCTGACTCGTTTAAGTAGTGATCCTGCTCGTAAATCCGATTCAATAGCTGGCGAACAATTCGCCAGCTGGATGTATCCTTACTAAGCACACACAAAAAGTAAGGAGATAATAATGACAATAAATTCGTCCACCTCTGGCGTCCAGCCCGGCGCATACGGATTTCCCCTCAAGCTAAAAACCCGCTATGACAACTTCATTGGCGGCGGCTGGGCGGCGCCCGCCAGCGGCGAATACTATAAAAACCTGACTCCGGTAACCGGCCAGCTGCTGTGCGAAGTGGCCTCTTCCGGTAAAAAAGATATCGACTTAGCTTTGGATGCGGCCCATAAGGTCAAAGATCAATGGGCGCATACCTCCGTTCAGCAGCGCGCAGCTATTCTGCTGAAAATCGCCGACCGCATGGAGCAGAATCTCGAACTGCTGGCGGCGGCAGAGACCTGGGACAACGGCAAGCCCATTCGCGAAACCGTGAATGCCGACGTCCCGCTGGCGATTGACCACTTCCGCTACTTTGCCTCCTGCATCCGCGCCCAGGAGGGCGGCATCAGCGACATCGACAGCGATACCGTGGCCTACCACTTCCACGAGCCGCTGGGCGTGGTGGCGCAGATAATCCCCTGGAACTTCCCGCTGCTGATGGCGTGCTGGAAGCTGGCCCCGGCGCTGGCCGCGGGCAACTGCGTGGTGCTCAAGCCCGCGCGCCTGACGCCGCTGTCGGTGCTGCTGATGATGGAAATCATCGGCGATCTGCTGCCGCCGGGCGTAGTTAACGTGGTCAACGGCGCGGGCGGCGAGATTGGCGAATACCTTGCCACCTCGAAGCGGGTGGCGAAGGTGGCCTTTACCGGCTCCACCGAAGTGGGCCAGCAGATAATGGAATACGCCACGCAGAACATCATTCCGGTCACCCTTGAGCTGGGCGGCAAGTCGCCGAACATCTTCTTCCCCGACGTGATGGACCGCGACGACGACTATCTGGAGAAGGCGCTGGAGGGCTTTGCGCTGTTCGCCTTCAATCAGGGCGAAGTCTGCACCTGCCCAAGTCGGGCGCTGGTCCACGAGTCTATCTACGAGCGCTTTATGGAGCGCGCGGTGCGCAAGGTGGCGGGCATCCGCAGCGGCAACCCGCTCGACGCCGCGACGCAGATGGGGGCCCAGGTTTCGCAGGGCCAACTGGAGACGATCCTTAACTACATCGACATTGGCAAGAAAGAGGGCGCTAAGGTGCTGACCGGCGGCGGACGCAGGGCGCTGGAAGGCGATCTGAAGGGTGGCTACTACCTTGAGCCGACCATCCTGTTCGGCAACAACAGTATGCGCGTATTCCAGGAGGAGATCTTCGGCCCGGTGCTGGCGGTGACCACCTTCAAAACCATGGAGGAGGCGCTGGCGATCGCCAACGACACCCAGTATGGCCTGGGCGCAGGCGTCTGGAGCCGCAACGGCAATATCGCCTATAAGATGGGGCGCGGCATTCAGGCCGGGCGCGTATGGACCAACTGCTATCACGCCTATCCGGCGCACGCCGCTTTCGGCGGCTACAAGCTGTCGGGCATCGGCCGTGAAACCCACAAGATGATGCTGGAGCACTACCAGCAGACCAAGTGCCTGCTGGTCAGCTACTCAGAAAAGCCGCAGGGCCTCTTCTGACGCACAGGCGGCCCGCGGGCCGCCTTTCTGATGTCTACCACTTATTACGATAAAAAGGACGTTACCATGCCGACTTCTACATTTTTTATTCCTTCCGTGAACGTTATCGGCGCCGATTGCCTGAAAGATGCCGTAAAAACCATGGCCGACTACGGCTTTCGCCGAACGCTGATTGTCACGGATGCGATGCTGGCTAAATTAGGGATGGCCGCCGATGTTCAAAAGGCGCTGCAGGCGCACGATATCTTCAGCGTTGTCTTTGACGGGACGCACCCGAATCCCACCACCGGCAACGTCAACGCCGGCCTCGAGCTGCTGAAAGAGCACGACTGCGACAGCGTTATCTCGCTGGGCGGCGGTTCTCCGCACGATTGCGCGAAAGGCATTGCGCTGCTGGCGGCTAACGGCGGCGATATTCGCGATTACGAGGGGCTGGACCGCTCCGCGAAGCCGCAGCTGCCGATGATCGCCATCAATACCACCGCGGGCACCGCGTCAGAGATGACCCGCTTCTGTATCATCACCGATGAGGCGCGGCACATTAAAATGGCGATCGTCGATAAGCACGTGACGCCGCTGATGTCGGTCAACGATGCTTCGCTGATGATGGGGATGCCAAAGTCGCTCACCGCCGCGACCGGGATGGACGCGCTAACCCATGCTATCGAAGCCTACGTTTCCATTGCCGCGACGCCGATCACCGACGCCTGCGCGCTGAAGGCGATGACTATGATTGCGCAGAACCTGCCCGTTGCCGTGGAAAATGGCAGCGATGCCGCAGCGCGTGAGGCGATGGCGTACGCCCAGTTCCTCGCCGGCATGGCCTTTAACAACGCCTCGCTGGGCTATGTGCATGCAATGGCGCACCAGCTCGGCGGCTTTTACGACCTGCCGCACGGCGTCTGCAACGCGGTGCTGCTGCCCCACGTTCAGGCGTTCAACAGCAGCGTAGCCGCAGGCCGCCTGCGCGACTGCGCGCAGGCGATGGGCGTGCAGGTGGACGGCATGAGCGACGACGAAGGGGCGAAAGCCTGCATTGCCGCGATCCGCACGCTGGCCCGGCGGGTCAATATTCCGGCGGGCCTGCGCGATCTTAACGTTAAAGAGGAGGATATTCCCGTTCTTGCCACTAACGCCCTGAAAGATGCCTGCGGGGCCACCAACCCGATTCAGGCGACCCACGAGCAGATTATGGCTATCTATCGCGCCGCCATGTAATCACCCGCGGGCGGGCGCTCAGTGTCCGCCCGCAGGTGCCGCGCCCGGCGGGCCGGACTTCACGAACGGCGGCCGGGTAAACCAGATAATCGCAATCAGCCCGAGAAACCCCCAGCCGAGCAGCCAGAAGTAGTCGATGGTCGACATCATGTAGGCCTGCTGCTCAATGGTTCTGTCGATGGCCGCGAAGTGCTGCTGGCTCGGCCCTCCCACCTTATTGAGATAGTCCACCGCCGACGGATTGTAGAGGGAGACGCTCTCCGTCAGGTTGGCATGATGGAAAATTTCCCGCCGCTGCCAGATCCAGGTGGTCAGCGATGAGGCGAAGGAGCCGCCCAGTACGCGGAAAAAGGTCGCCAGGCCGGAGCCCTCCGCCACTTCCGCACCGCTCAGGTTCGACAGCACGATAGTGGTCAGCGGCATAAAGAAGAACGCCACCCCGATCCCCATAAACAGCTGTACGCCCGCAATCGTACGGAAATCGACGTCGGTATTAAACTGCGCCCGCAGCAGGCAGGAGGCGGAGATGGTCATAAAGGAGATGGTGGCGAGAATACGCATATCCACCCGCGTGGCGTACTTGCCGACGATGGGCGTCAGCAGCAGCGGCAGGAAGCCCATCGGCGCGGCGGCGAGCCCGGCCCAGGTGGCGGTATAGCCCATCTGCGTCTGCAGCCACTGGGGCAGAATGATATTGATGGCGAAAAAGGCGGCGTAGCCGAGCATCAGCGCCAGAGTACCGATGGCGAAGTTGCGGTGCTTAAACAGCCGCAGGTTGACGATCGGATGGCGCTCATCCAGCTCCCAGATAACGAAGGTTATCAGGCTGATGGCCGAGACAATCGACATCACAATAATCGGCGTGGAGGCGAACCAGTCCTCGTCGTTGCCCTTGTCCAGCACTACCTGCAGCAGCCCGACGCCCAGCACCAGCAGGGCGATACCCACATAGTCGATGGGCGAAGACTGCGTCGTCTCCTCCCGGTCGCGCAGCTGGCCCCAGACCACCAGCGCGGCGAAGATGCCGATGGGCACGTTGATGTAGAAAATCCACGGCCAGGAGTAGTTGTCGGTGATCCAGCCGCCGGTGATGGGCCCGACGATGGGGGCGACCACCGTCACCATCGACAGCAGCGCCAGCGCCATGCTGCGCTTCATCGGCGGGAAGATCACCAGCAGCAGCGTCTGACACATCGGGAACATCGGCCCGGCGAAGAAGCCCTGCAGCGCGCGGAAGATAATCAGCTCGGTCATGCTGTGGGCGAAACCGCAGAGGAACGAGGTGAGGGTGAAAAAAATCACCGAGCCGATAAACAGCCGCAGCTGGCCGAAGCGGCGGGTAAACCACCCGGTCAGCGGCAGGGCAATGGCGTTACACACCGCAAAGGAGGTAATGACCCAGGTGCCCTGATCGGCGCTGACCCCCAGGTTGCCGGAGATGGTCGGCAGCGCGACGTTGGCGATGGTCGAGTCCAGCACCTGCATAAACGTCGCCAGCGACAGCGCCAGGGTGGCGAGGAACAGGCTGGGCGGCGTGTAGGCGGCCTTGTGCTCTGACATAGCGGTTCTCTTACGGCTTCGCCGGGGCTACGGCAAGGCTGTTTTCATGCAGGATCTTCGCCACCAGCGGGTCCGCGCCGGCCATCGCCGTAGCGTAGACGTCGGTGGTGAAGCGCGGCCTGTCGACGGTTTTTTGCGGCAGCAGATGACCGTCGGTATCGCGGATATCCACGCGGACGTCCATCGACAGGCCAATGCGCAGCGGATGTTTCTGCATATCGTGCGGATCGAGCGCGATGCGCACCGGCAGACGCTGAACGATTTTGATCCAGTTGCCGCTGGCGTTCTGCGCGGGCAGCAGGGAGAAGGCGCTGCCGGTGCCGATCCCCAGGCTCTGAATGCGCCCGTGATAGGTGACGTCATCGCCGTAGAGATCGGCGCTGAGGGTCACTTTCTGCCCCAGACGCATCGCCTGCATCTGACTCTCTTTAAAGTTGGCGTCAACCCACACCTGATTCAGCGGCACAATGGAGAGCAGGGTGGTGCCGGAGGTGACCCGCATCCCGAGCTGCACGGCGCGCTTAGCGACGTAGCCGCTCACCGGGGCCAGAATGGTGGTGCGGGCGTTATCCAGATAGCGCTGGCGCAGGGCGGCGACGGCGGTCTTGATCTCCGGGTGGCTATCGATAACCGTATCGTCCACCATTGCCTGATTGGTTTTCAGCGCCTGCTCGGCGGCGGCGAGGTCGCTCTGCGCCGAGGTAACGGCATCGCGGTAGTGGGCCAGATCTTCGGCTGAAATGGCGCCCGAGGCGAAAATTTTGCTGCGGCGGGCAAAGTCGCTCTCGGCCGTTTTCAGGGCAACGCGTTTGGCGGCGACCTGCGCGCGGTAGTTGTCGGCGGTGCTGTACAGGCCGCGCACCTGGCGGACGGTGCTGGCAAGGTCGGCCTCCGCCTGCTGAAGGGCGATCTGCGTGTCGTTCGGATCGAGCAGCACCAGCGGCTGCCCCTGGCGGACGAAGTCGCCGTCGTCAACCGCCACCTGGGTCACCGTACCGGTAATCTGCGGCGTCAGCGCCACCAGATTGCCGTTGACGTAAGCATCGTCGGTGCTCTCGTAATAGCGGCCGTAGAGCAGATACCAGGCCAGCGTACCTGCGGCAATCAGCAGCAGAACCAGCAGAAGGATCAGCAGGTTACGCTTCCTTCTACCCGGACGAACCGGGGACTGCGTCGTGTTATCGGTCATCAGAGAGTGCCTCGGCATATTCGAGATGGCGGGCGGTTAGCTCGTCCGGCAGCATTTTGAGCAGCAGCGCCATCAGGCTATCGATTTCATCCGGCGTCAGGCGCGCGGTCAGGTCGGTGATAATGGTGTCCAGCGCTTCCCGTTCAAAGGTCTGACAAATCCGTTTCGCTTTGTCGGTCAGGGCAAGCTGCACCTGCCGCTTGTCCTGCGGGTCCGGGCGGCGAAGGAGCAGGTCGCTATCAACCATCCTCGCGATCATCCTGCTCATCGCGCCGGTATCCATCAGCAGGTGCTTACAGATGACCGCCGGCGTGACAACGCCTTTATAGACATTAATCAGTACTTTAAACTGCGCCGCCGTGACCCCGGCATCGGCGAAATAGCGGCCAATTAGCTGGTCCTTGAACTGGTTGCTGAGGTGGAAAAGTAGCGCGAGGTTGAGGTGCAGATTTTGTGAGGGAAAATTGGTCATCATGATTGCTGCCTGGTCAGTAATTGAGGCGATAATTGCTGACCAGGCAGTGAAATGTCAATCGGCCCCGCGGGTGAGGACACGTTTTGCTAAATAACAGGGAGACATCCCCCGGAGGCGGAAATTTCGTTTTTCACTAAATTCTATTTTTTTGAAAAACATCCGCAAATTGTTTCGATTTTAATCAGTATTACCGTGGGCTAACATTTATCACATCAGGGCAACACAGCCCTTCCCAAACAAAATAGCTTAAGGAATACGACCATGAAAACCATCAAAACTTTTGTTGCAGTTGCCGCCTTCTCCCTGATGTCCTTCGGCGCCTTTGCCCAGAGCGTCAGCGCCACCGCCTCGACGCTGGATCGTGCGGAAGAGAAAATCGCCGCCCAGGCCGCGCAGCAGGGGGCGTCTTACAAAATCACCAGCGCGACCTTTAAAAACCGCGTTCATATGACGGCTGAACTGACCAAATAACGAATGGTCGCAGAGGGAACTGCCGGAAGGGCCGCCGCACTGCGGCGGCCCTTTTCGTTTCTCTGCGCAGCCGTAACCGCTCGCGGAAGCCCCCGTTGGGGCTTTTTGCGTTGCTGGGCCGGGCCGGCGAAGAGCCTGACCACCTGTCGCTAAAAGGTCAGTAAAACCTGGCTGCCAATCACCCACGCATCTTTAATCTCTTCATTTCCGCCCGGATGGATCAGAAACTGAATATTTGGCCGCAGCGTAAACCATGGCGTTACCTTTGCGCTGTAGTGTAGTTCACCGGCATATTCAGCCTTGCGTACCGGGGTGTAGGCGGCGCTGTCGCTATCCGCCCCCTTTAGCTCGTTGAGCAGTCGGGCGCGGCGGGCAACTCTGCTATTGGCGTGCATTTTACTGAGGCCCAGGCTAATAAAGTCCTGCGGGCGGGCGGCGAAAGGGCCCTGATATATGGCGCCGATCTGGGTCTGATAATCCATCGTTGCCGTATGCAGATCGTTCGCCGCCAGGTGCCAGAACAGGCTAAGACCACCGGCATGTCTGCTATCGCGGGTCACCTGCTGACGGAGATAAACGTAGCCGCCATAGCGGCCGTCGCGCACGCGGGCGGGGTTTTTACTCAGGACATAGGGCCTGCCATCATCGTCATCGAGCACGTCGCTGGCGTCGGCCGTGTTGTACCAGCCGCCGATTTTCCACGTGCCGGGTAGCTTCTCTGCGCCAAAAGTGGGTAAATACCCTAATTCAGCGACGTACATGTATCCTTTGTGGCCTGTACCGTCGAGATCGAAGCTGCCGCGACGCGTGGCGTAGCGGGGATTGTACTGAAACGCTGCCGTCTGCAGATAAAGCTGAGGCACCGGGCTGTATTTAACCCTCGCCCCCCACTGCCCGATAGGGGTGTTATACCAGACGCCGCTGCCGTGTCCGGCTAAAGAGCCGCACATTGACAGGTTCTGGAAAAAGCAGCCGCTGTTGTCAAAATCTTCGCCCACCGGCATCAGGCCTGCTTTGAGATCCAGCTTTTTGTTAAACCACGACTGGCGATACCAGAATTGCGCTGCGTGCCAGGTTTGCCCCCGTCCGTAATTGCTCTGTACGGTTGAACCCATTACCGGCGTCTTAGGATCCTGCAGCCGATCCTGGGTGAGATCCCGGCCGTTGCGGTCGATCAGCGCTGCTTTAAATTCCGCGTCATCAATATTGAGTATTTTTTCAAGGTCCAGATCGAGGCCGACAATATATTGATCGCTATAGCGGGCGGTGTGACGACGATCGTATCCCCCCGCTACATTGGTCGTGACCATTGAGCCGTATTCCAGCGTCACGTTATAGCCGCTGTTCTGTAGTCTGGTGCGATACCCGCCCCAGTCACCAGTCATGTATTTTCCGTCAGGAGAGAATGCGGTTTCGCCTGCGCTGACGCTAAAAGAGAGCAGCAGCTTGGCTATTAATATACTGTTTAATATTATTTTTTTCATATTATCCTCCGCCCACGCCGTCAGCGCGCGGTGCAGGAATCTGATGATAAAAGTCGAGTACAGCAGAGGCGTACAGGCCCGGCTTACACCGGGCCAGGCATCGCTCAGGGCGACAGTTCTTCGAGGGATTTACCTTTGGTTTCAATGGCGAAAAGCCAGGTAATGAGGCCGCCGGCCAGGGCAATGACCGCGAAGGCAATAAATACAAAGCGGATACCGAAGCCGGTGACAATAAAGCCGACCAGCAGGGGGCCAATAGATGAACCGGCACGCAGCCATGCGCTGGAGAAGGCTGTCCCGATTGCCCGCAGGCGGGTGGGGTAAAGCTCAGCGGAATACAGGTACAGCGAGAAAGAGACGGTCTGCAAAATGGCGTAGGTCATGCTGCCAAAGATGAGTATCTCTATCGCCGATGTTGCCCCCAAAATGCAGAGAGCCACTAAAGGAACGATGGCGAGAAGAAATGCCCAGGTGTACCAGCGCTTGCGGCCAACGCGGTCGATGAGCAGGGCACAAACTACCGACGCCATCACGCCGCAGGCGGAGGTTATCCAGCCGTAGGCAAGGCTGGTTTGCAGCGGCAGGTGAAACCAGGTCTTATACAGTGTTGGAAACCAGGTGATCATGCCGTTGTTGACGGTATAGACAGTAAGCCACAGTCCCCAGAGCATAAAGGTGCGCGATTTATAAATACCGCTGAACAGGGCCCTGGCACCGTGTGCGCAGGCGGGTTGATTAATCTCGGACCTGATTTCCGGCTCCGGCAGCGTCATGCCGCGGCGCAGCGCTTCGTTTTCCAGCACGGAGACCACCTTATTGGCCTCCTGAAGCCGGCCTTTTGAGGCCAGCCAGCGCGGAGATTCCGGCATTAGCCAGCGCAGCGGAACCGTTAGCGCGGAGGGGATCAGGCCTATCAGGAACATGATTTTCCAGCCGTAGACAGGCACCAGGAAAAAGCCCACCAGGCCTGCGAACATCATGCCGATCGGAAAGATGACCTCATAGAGCAAGAAGAAGCGCCCGCGCTTCTTGGCGCCGACGAATTCGTTGATATAGGCGCTGGCAACGGGCACTTCGGCACCGATGCCTACACCCTGCAGAAATCGGATCAGCAGAATTGACCAGCCGCTCCAGGCAAACAGGCAGGCGGCATCCATCAGGACAAACATGATGATAGTGATGCGCAGGACGCCAATGCGGCCAATTTTTTCAGCCAGTGAACCAAAAAAGAGCGCGCCACAAAGCTGACCAACGTAGCTTGCGGCGATGATTAGCCCAACAAAGGTTGGCGTTAGCCCCCACTCCTGGGTGAGCTGGGGAAGCGCGAAGGCGATAGCGATGATGGTATAGGCATCGAAGAAAGTTGATAAACCCACGACCACGCGGATTGCCATCAGGCGGCGCGTAATGGGGAGTCTTTCCAGACGGGCCAGCAGCGCAGCCGAAGTCTGCGAAGTTGGGCTGTCGACAACGTAATCTGAAGCAATGGCCTGAGTTGACATAGTGTTACCCTGTTCAGCGGTTTCCGGGGCATACACGCAAGATCTCGAATAGCAACAAGGGCTCCGTGGCCCTTTATTCACATAGCGTGGTGCATATGCAAAATGCATATGATGCGGACGTGATTAAGGTGTGATAACGTTTCTGCAATCGATTTCACTTGCTGATAATCCTTCGCCGTAATACGACCCAAGTCAATCAACCTTATTGCATAATTGCTAAACAGTTCACAATCCGGAAAAAAGCAAAGACAACTCCCGCCTGGGTGCGGATATTACTTCTCCGGCAAAGTCGGACACCATTTCTTTTGTCCCGCTGGGCTTTGACGTAAGATCGGCCCACACAGGAATTGCGCCTGGACTTACGCCATCATTCGCGAAATGGAGCTCAGTGCATTTAAAACATCTGGAGTGAGACATGGATCAGGAAAGCGAAAATAACGGTATTGCAGATAAAAAACTCGCCACTATGCGCGATGTTGCCCGCGTGGCCGGCGTCAGCGTCTCGACCGTTTCGCGAATACTTGATGAAAGGCTGCCCGCATCGCGTAGCGCATCGGCAGAAAAGGTCCGCCAGGTCGCCAGAGAACTGGGCTATCGCCGGGACTATGTGGCTTCCAGCCTGCGCCGGGGCGATACCGGCACTCTGGGCGTACTGGTGCCGCGTTTGACCGATGCCGTTACCGCTATGCTGTTTGAGGAAATAGCCAGGGCAGCGGCGCGGCGCGGCTATTTCGCCATCGTAGCCACCTGTGGCGACAGCAAAGAGCAGGAGCGTAGTGCCGTGGAATCCCTGCTCGACAGACGGGTTGATGGCCTGATTATGTCAACATGTCGGTTGGATGACCCGCTGCCGCAGGCCCTGCGCGAGCAGGATATTCCCCATGTACTGGCGCTGCGTACCGACGGCTCGAGCCCCTCGTCCGTTGGGGATGACGAGCTGGGCGGTTATCTGGCGACACGTCACCTGATTGATTTAGGCCACCGGGAAATTGGCCTCATCGGCGGACCGGATTTTGCCTCCAATGCCCGCAACAGGCGCGCTGGGTTTGAGCGAGCAATGAACGAGGCGGGTCTGACAGTTAACCCTGCATGGTGCTGTGACTCTGATTTCAGCATTCCCTCCGGCGAGCGGGAAGGGGCGAAGATCCTGGGCCTGCCGCATCGGCCCAGCGCGCTGTTTGCCGTCAATGATGAGCTGGCTATCGGCGTGGTGGCTGCCGCCCACCACCGTGGGCTGGTGGTGGGAGAGGATCTCTCTCTTGTTGGTTACAACGATATTCCTCTGGTCAGCCGCCTGCCGGTTGCGCTCTCTTCGGTGCGAACTCCACTGGATCATATAGCCAGCAATGCCGTAGATATGTTATTGAATCCTGAAGAAAATAATATCATCAGAGTGACTACACCATCCCTTATTCCGCGCAAATCAACAGCTTCTCCCCGCTAGCGAATTCCCGGCGTCGCGTCATTTATCTCCGCCAGAGATAAATGGCTTTTTTTTGCACTTCAGATCGCATCACGCGGCGGGTGAACGGCTCAATTTGTGAGCTGTGTTGCAATTTTAGACAAACTGACGTTGACGCGCGATTTTTTGAGGTCCATTGTCAATCACGTGAAAACGATTGCAGAAACGATTTCACTTTCGTTTCAATAGCTCACTTAACCGTAATAGATATACTTAATCATCAAGGAGATAGCTATGACTAACATCGATCTCAGAGGGTTGACTCCGGCTCCGGTGACTCCGTTTACCCGCGACGGTCGCGTTGATTTTGACGCCATTCAGCGCCTTGGTAGCTGGCTCGGCAGTATCGACGGCGTTAAAGGACTGGTAGTGCTCGGCCATGCCGGAGAAGGGACCTTCCTGACCCAGAAAGAACAGGCTGAGGTGATTCGCGCATTCGTAAAATCCGTTGAGGGTAAGCTGCCAATCATCGCCGGTATCACCGGGGAAGGGACTGAAGTTGCCGCCCTGGAAGCGAAGCGTGCGGTAGAGGCCGGTGCGTCTGCGGGTCTGCTGTATCCTTCCCACGGCTGGCTGCGCTTTGGCTATCAGGACGGTGCGCCGCAGGATCGCTACCGGGTAATTTATGAAGAGAGCGGCCTGCCGCTGATCCTGTTCCAGTATCCGGATAACACCAAAGCCACCTATAACCTGAAAACGCTGCTGGATATTTCCGCCCAGCCAGGTGTGTTCGCCATGAAGAACGGTGTGCGTAATATGCGCCGCTGGGACACTGAAATTCCGGTAATCCGCCGCGAGCGGCCGGATCTGCAGATCCTCAGCTGCCATGACGAATATTTGCTGCATACCGCGTTCGATATTGACGGCTTCCTGGTGGGTTACGGCAACATTGCGCCGGAACCATTAATTGAGATGATTAATGCCGGTAAGGCCGGAGACTATGTCAAAGCGCGGCAGATCCACGACCGTCTGCTGCCGGTGACCAAAAGCGTTTACCATCGCGGCTCCCATATGGAAGGCACCGTTGCGCTCAAGCATGCCCTGGTGGCGCGCGGTATTCTCGAACACGCCACCGTGCGTTCGCCGCTGCTGCCGCTGGAAAACGGCGCTGAGAAAGAGATCCACGATGCTATGCGCGCTGCTGAGCTGGGACGCGTTCGCTAAGTGCGCCATGCCGCAGCGGGGCGGCCATCGTTCGCGCTGCGGATAATCACTCAGGCCAGCGAGGCTGGCCGCATTTTACACTCGGCTAGCGTTATTTTGACGACGGGAAACCGGTCCTGTATCCCGGCATTGTTTGCCCTGACGGATCAAGAGGCGGTCTTTCCTGACGCACGTAATGGGTAAGGTGCTCCATGAAACTTATGAGTTTTAGCGTCAATAACAAAGAGCGATATGGGCTGTGGGTTGAGGACGGCGTTGTCGATTTACAGCCGTTCTTTCCTCAATATAAAACGCTGCGTGAATTAATTCCCTATCTTCACTTAATTGATGAATCGATGCTGGCTGGCAAAAAGGCCGATTATGTTCTCTCTGAAATAACGTTCCTGCCAGTCATTACCGATCCGCGAAAGATTATTTGTGCAGGAATGAACTACCAGGAAAAGCGCGCCGAGTTTAATCAACAAGAGCGCGATCCGACGCTTTTTATCCGCTTCGCTGACTCGCAAACAGGACATCTAACCCATCTGTTAAAGCCCACCCGCAGTCGCGAATTTGATTATGAGGGCGAAATGGCGCTGGTGATTGGACGCGGTGGTGCAAATATACCTGAGTCGCAGGCGCTGGAGCATGTCGCGGGCTACAGTTGCTATCTGGATGGCTCGGTGCGCGACTGGCAGCATAGCTGGTTTACCGCCGGGAAGAACTGGCCGCGCACCGGGGGTTTTGGACCGTGGCTGGTGACCGCCGATGCGATCCCGGACCCGCAGAATCTGAGAATTGTTACGCGACTGAATGGCAAAATCGTGCAGGAAGACACCACCGGCAGCATGGTGCACTCTATTGCTGAATTGATTGCCTATATCAGCACGTTCAGCCCGCTTTCGCCCGGCGATGTCATTCTGACGGGCTCGCCGGGCGGTGTCGGTAAAAAACGCACGCCGCCGCTTTTTATGTATCCCGGCGACACGGTTGAAGTCGAAATTGAACATATTGGCTGCCTGATTCATCCGGTGGGCAGCGATGCGATTAGCGTCACCGGTAGCGCGCAGGTGAATGATTCACAGGTCTGCTGAATGTTCAGCCGCGGTAGGTTTATATGCTAAGCGGCAGATTCCGGGCAGGGAGTGGCGGAGGCGACAGATGGTGTTGGTCCAGTTTCTCGTAGTATTGCTGTTTCTTTATATAGGTATGCGGGTTGGCGGTATCGGCGTGGGATTTGCCGGCGGCGCAGGCGTGATGGCGCTGAGCGCGCTGGGTGATACCCCCGGGGAGATGCCTCTGCTGGTTATCGTTTTTATTATGGTTGTCATTATCGCCATTGCCGCGATGCAGGAAGCGGGCGGTATAACCTATCTCGTGGCGCTTACCGAACGCTTGCTGCGCCGCTATCCTCGCCTGCTGGTCATTACGGCGCCGATCTCCACCTGGCTGTTAACCATGATGGCCAGCACGGGACAGGTTTCATTCGCCTGTATGCCGGTGATTGTAGGCGTTGCGAAAGAGAACAATATTAAACCGACCCGGGCGCTGGCTATTTCGGTCAGTGCATCGCTGCTGGGTATCGTGGCTTCGCCAATCTCGGCCGCGGTAATTTTCTTCTCCGCAACGTTGGAGAAGAATAATCACGGTTGGGGCTATCTTGAGCTTATCGCCGTCTCTATTCCGGCGACGCTGCTCGCCCTGCTGGTGACGTCGATTTTCTATCTGTGCTGGGACCGTTTTAAAAAACAGGACGTACTGCATGATGGCGCTGCGGTGGCGACGTTCGGGGTTAGTCGTGAAATTCCGCCTTACGCCCGCCGCTCGGTGCTGATTTTTCTCGTCGGGCTGGTGGCGGTGCTGGTCTATGCCATCCTCATCAGTCCGAAGCTTGGTCTCATTGCACATCCCATAATGAACAGCGGTCAGGCGCGGGTTGGGGTGATGATGGGCGTGGCGCTGCTGATCGTCGTCGGCTGCCGGGTCAACGTACACAACATTCCCTCGGGGTCAGTATTCAAAACCGGAATGACCTCCTGCATTTGTATTCTGGGCGTCGCCTGGTTGGGCTCGACGTTTATGGACAACAACCAGCAAGAGCTACAGAATGCGGTTTCCTCTTATCTACTTGATTCGCCGGTGCTGCTGGCGCTGCTGATTATGCTGGCCTCCTGTTTTCTATACTCCCAGGCGGCCTCGACCAAAATCCTTTTCCCGGTAGCGCTGAGCATGGGCGTCGCACCTGGAGTAATGATTGCCTGCTTTCCGGCAACCGCCTCACTGTTTATTTTACCCAATTACCCGACGCTGCTGGCAGCGGTAGCGCTGGATGATACTGGCTCCACCCGGCTCGGGACGCACATTATCGATCATCCGTTTTTATTGCCCGGGCTGATGTCGGTGGTGCTCTCCATTGCCTTTGCCGCGGGACTGGTGCTGTTGATTCAGTGAGTAACAAAATAGACCGTACGTAATGCAACAATGCGTCGGGAAGTTTTTGTTCATATTTATTGATAGAGATTGGCAAATTGTTTCTATTTTAATCAGTATTACCTTGGGCTAACATTTATCACATCAGGGCAACACAGCCCTTCTCGAATAAACCAGCTTAAGGAATACGACCATGAAAACCATCAAAACTTTTGTTGCAGTTGCCGCTTTTTCCCTGATGTCCTTCGGCGCCTTTGCCCAGAGCGTCAGCGCTACCGCCTCGACGCTGGATCGTGCGGAAGAGAAAATCGCCGCTCAGGCCGCGCAGCAGGGGGCGTCTTACAAAATCACCAGCGCGACCTATAAAAACCGCGTTCATATGACGGCTGAACTGACCAAATAAAAAAAGCTGGCCACCGAAAGGTGGCCAGCTTTTCGCTTCACCGCGCTGCGAGGATTACGCCTGGCAGCCGCTCTCCTGCCAGGCAACCTCAATTTCTTCGGCGAGAATCTTAACGCCCGCCTCAATCTTGTCCGGATCCGGCACGTAGTTCATGCGCATACACTGATGCGTGTGCGGCCACGGCTTGTCGAGGCCGGGGAAGAAAAAGTGGCCCGGCACCATCAGCACGCCGCGCTTCTTCAGCCGCTGATAAAGCACCTCGGTAGAAATCGGCAGATCCTTAAACCACAGCCAGAGGAAAATAGCGCCCTCGGGCTTGTGGATCAGGCAGCGATCTTCCGGCAGATAGCGGCGAATAGTCGCGATAGTCTCCTGCACGCGCTGGGCGTAAAACGGCCTGATCACCGTTTCCGACAGGCGCAGCAGGTCTTTACGCCGGATCATTTCGCACATCAGCGCCGGGCCCACGCCGCCGGGGGCAAGGCTGATAATACCGTTCATATTGCTGATGGCGCTGATTACCTGTTCGTTAGCGATGATGATGCCGCAGCGGCTGCCGGGCAGGCCGAGCTTGGAGAGGCTCATGCACAGCACGATATTGGGATTCCACAGCGGGCGCGCTTCGCTGAAGATAATGCCGGGGAAGGGCACGCCGTAGGCGTTATCGATAACCAGCGGAATGCCGTGCTGATTGGCGATGGCGTCAAGCTTCATCAGCTCATCGTCGGTGATCACGTTGCCGGTCGGGTTGGTCGGGCGCGACACGCAGATCATGCCGGTCTCTTCGGTAACCCGCAGGTGTTCAAAATCGACGTGATACTTAAACTGGCCGTCCGCCAGCAGCTCGATGTTGGGGCGCGCGGAGACAAACAGGTCCTCTTCGAGGCCGGCGTCGGCATAGCCGATATACTCCGGCGTCAGCGGGAACAGCACCTTGCGGGTCGTGCCGTCGGCCCGGCGACCGGCAAAGAGGTTAAATAAGTAGAAAAACGCGCTCTGACTGCCGTTTGTTAGCGCAATATTCTGTGGTCCGATATCCCATCCCAGCTCCTCCTGCAGCATCTGCGCCAGCAGGGTTAGCAGCTCTGATTTGCCCTGCGGGCCGTCATAATTGCACAGCGATTCAGCGAGTTTGCCGTTTTCCAGCATCTGCGCCAGCAGCTGATGAAAGTAGTCGTTCATCTGCGGGATCTGCGCCGGGTTTCCTCCGCCAAGCATGATAGCGCCAGGGGTTCTCAGTCCATCGTTAAGGTCTTCCATCAGGCGGGCTATGCCGGAGTGACGGGTAAATTTATCGCCGAAAAGTGAAAATGTCATATGCAGGTGTTCTGTCGGTCTTACGGGAAGTGGCTAACGATAACCCTTGCGCTGACGTGGTGCAAACGGGTGAGTTGCGATGAGTGTGGTGTTTTATGCTGATTGTTATTTATATAAAAGCAGATCACTCCACAAGCGCGGAGTGATCCTGCGGTGAGGTGCTACGGTCTGCCGGCCCACACCACGATGACTTTGTCATCGCCGCGCTGGCGCACAAAGCCGTAACCCTGGTCCAGCGCCAGCGGCATGTGGCTACCCGCGCCGATGGCCGGGTGGCGGGCGCGAAACTGGCCGAGGGTCCGCCAGTGGGCAACCAGCGATGCGCGCTTGCCGGCAACCTCCTGCCAGTTCATGTCAGAGCGGGTGCCCTGCAGCGGGTCGGAGCCCGTCGGGCCGAAAGGCCGCGCCGACTCATCGCCGTAGAAAATTTGCACCGCCCCCGGGGCGAGCAGCAGCAGTTCGGCGGCGCTGCTGCCGCCTTCGCGGAACAGGCGCGTATCGTGGGACGAGAGATAGCTCAGCACGTTGAAGCTCTGCAGCTTCTCCGCCATCTGCTGCCACACCGGTTCGATGTCGGCGAAGCAGTCCGCGGCTTTTGCCGCCTGCTGCTGGTAGTCGAAGTTGATCATCGCATCAAAGCCGTGGTGGTAGTAGCTGCTCTCCATGACGCCGTGGCCCCAGGCTTCGCCGGTCATCCAGAAAGGACCGTCATCGGGCGCTTTGCCGGGATTGGCCTTTTTCCACTCCGCCAGCGCCTGCGCGCTCTGCGTTTTGAGCTGCTGCCAGGCGGCGGGCTCAACGTGTTTCGCGGTATCGATGCGAAAGCCGTCGATGCCGTAGTCGCGCACCCACTGGCTGAGCCAGTGGGTCAGGTAGTCGCGCGGCGTATAGCCTGCGATGGCCCGGGCGGCGCTGTCGGGCTTGTGCTGATAGAACGTCGGCAGCCCCGATGCTTCTGTTGATTCCGTTTTCAGATCCGGCAGAAAGGCCAGCGACATGGTGAGATCGTCAAAGCCGGGGCTGTCGTAATCGCCGATGTCGGTGCGTACCCACTGCTTGCCCCACCACTTCGCCCACGCGGCGTTATCGCCGAAGTTGATGTAGTCGTTGAAGCTGTGCCAGCTCTGCCCCGGCCCCGGCTGCCAGTCGGTCCAGCGCTCGCCGAGCGTCTTCTTCAGCTCATCCCCCTTCAGATAGAGGGCGCCGAACTGATACTCCTGCATGTCCGCAAGCGTAGCGTAGCCCGCGTGGTTCATCACCACATCAAACAGGATGCGGATGCCGCGCCGGTGGGCTTCATCCACCAGCTTGCGCAGATCCGCTTCGCTGCCCATGTTGGCATCAAGGCGGGTCCAGTCCATCGGATAGTAGCCGTGGTAGGCGTAGTGGGGAAAATCGCCTTTGCCGCCGCCGCCGACCCAGCCGTGGATCTGCTCCAGGGGCGAGCTTATCCACAGGACGTTGACCCCCAGCTGCTGCAAATAGTCGAGTTTACCGGTGAGGCCCTGCAGATCGCCGCCGTGAAAAGTGCCTATCTCCTGCAGGCCATCCTTGCGGCGTCCGTAGCTGTGGTCATTGTCGGGATTGCCGTTCACGAAGCGGTCGGTCAGGACGAAGTAGACGGTGGCGTTGTGCCAGTTGAAGACCGCGGGCATGCGCGCGTCGGCGCTCTCCAGCAGCAGCAGGCCGTTGCTGCCGGCGGCAGGCCGGAAGGTCACTTTGCCCTGCCTCACCACCGCCGTCTGGCCGCTGTAGAAGTCCCGCACCTGGCTACCCTCGGCAAAGGTCGGGCTCACCGGGACGGTCAGCGTCTGTCCGCCGCCGCGCGGACACTGGCGGGCTGCTTCCTGCGCCGGCGCCGCGGCGGATTCAACGCTCAGCATCAGCGTGGGCGTGCCGGAGCGGGTATCCACCGTCAGCGTATAGCGGCCGTCGCGGTAAATCCGCCAGGCGGGCGCGTCGCCCTCGCAGGGCGTCAGGGAGAGCATCTTATTCAGTTTAATCTCAGAAGCGGGCTGCCAGCACTGTTTGTCAAAATTGAGGGTCAGGGGGCGTGTACCCTTCGCCAGCATTTTCTGGCTGACAAACGTTCCGCTGCCGTCGGGGACGAAAGCGGGAAACTCAGCGGTAGTCCAGGCGGCGGTTGCCAGTCCGGGAAAGAGCAGTGAGGCCAGTGCAGCACGTTTCATTGCGTTCACCTGTTGTCCGTTTTTTGCTGATTTTGCCAGCGCCGGGCGATGGGCGGCTCCTCCCGACGGGCATTTACGGGGGAGGATGGTCAGGGAGGAGCATCTGGCCCATTGACCTGAAAAAAACGGCCGCAATAACGCGATAATTTTCAGGAGTATGAGGCAACCTGGAGCGAAACGGCGCAATTCTCTGGTGACAACGTTTAGGAATTGGACTATTAATTTGAATGCGTCAGACGGGTATTTTTGGTATGATTTGCGGCCATTTATAGCAAACTTTCATCAATACATGGTGTTGGAATGATTACATCCGCCCTGGAGACCTAATGATATCGACTCCCATTCGACGATATGGGGCCACGATACTCATGTTACTCACCTGCGCATTTTCAGGTGGGGTGCTGGCACAAAAGCACACAGCAACAGCGAGTCACAAAGCCCCGATAATAAAAGCAAAAAGCAGTAGCAAGGTTAGCAGTAAACAAGAGTATTCTCGCAATAGTGCAAAGAGCAGTTCACTTCCTGATTTGCGACAATACCCTTCCGGAACCCCAAGGAAAAGAGCGTTTCTCCGGACAGTGATGCCTTACATAACCAGTCAGAATGCTAAGATTTCAGCCGATCGTAACTGGCTGATCTCAAAGCAGTATGACGCCCGCTGGTCCCCTTCGGAGCGCACGCGCCTGAAAGAGATTACCCAGCGCTATAAAATCAGCTGGTCCGGCAACACTCGCCACGTGCCGTGGAACGCCCTGCTTGAGCGCGTGGATATCATCCCGGGCAGCATGGTCGCCACAATGGCCGCCGCGGAAAGCGGCTGGGGCACCTCGAAGCTGGCGCGGTCGAACAACAACCTGTTCGGCATGAAGTGCGGCAGCGGCAAGTGTCCGGCTTCCGGCGGCAAAGTGCGCGGCTACTCGCACTTTGATTCGGTGAAAGAGTCTGTCGAAGCGTACGTCACCAACATGAATACGCATCCGGCCTATAAGTCTTTCCGCAAGTCGCGCGCGCAGATGCGTAAAGCGGATCAGGAACTCACCGCTACGGCGATGATCCACAAGCTGAAAGGCTACTCAACGCGCGGTTCCAGCTACAACAACTTCCTGCTCAGCATGTACCAGGATAACCAGCGGCTGATTGCGGCACATATGTAAGCCGCGGCTAACGAAAACGAAAAAGCGCCTCTCTGACGGAAGGCGCTTTTTTTATACCAGCGCTTCGCCAAACCGCTCGCGGTACTCCTTCGGCGTGCTTTCATACTCCTTCCTGAAGACTGAATAGAAGTACTGCAGCGACGGGTAGCCGCACATCTGCGAGATTTCGTTGATGGGGAGCGACGTTGAAACCAGCAGACTGCGCGCCTTATCCAGCTTTTCGCTGTGGATCACGGCGTGGATGGTTTCGCCTACGTCCTCCTTGAAGCGCTTCTCCAGATTGGAGCGCGAGATGCCCACCGCGTCCAGCACCTGCTCGACCTTAATGCCTTTGCAGGCGTTGTTGCGGATGTAGTGCATCGCCTGGATCACCGCCGGGTCCTTGAGCGATCGGTAGTCGGTGGAGCGACGCTCGATAACGCGCGCCGGCGGCACCAGCAGGCGCTGCAGGGGCAGCGGCTCATCGGCCATCAGACGGTGCAGCAGCTTCGCCGCCTGATAGCCCATCTGCCGCGTGCCCTGCGCCACCGAAGAGAGGGCCACTCGTGAGAGGTAGCGGGTTAGCTCTTCGTTATCAATGCCGATCACGCACAGCTTTTCCGGCACCGGGATCTGCAGCTGCTCGCAGGCCTGCAGTACGTGGCGGGCGCGGGCGTCGGTGACGGCGATAATGCCGGTCTGCGGCGGCAGCGTCTGCAGCCAGTCCGCCAGCCGGTTCTGGGCGTGCTGCCAGTTTTCCGGCGCCGTCTCCAGACCCTGATAGACCACGCCGCGATATTTCTCTTTTGCCACCCGCTGACAGAAGGCGTACTCCCGCTCGACCGCCCAGCGCTTGCCGCTGGAGGCGGGCAGGCCGTAGAAGGCGAAGCGATGCACGCCTTTCTCCTTCAGGTGCAGGAACGCGCTCTCTACCAGCGCGGCATTATCGGTGGCGATGTAGTGAACGGGCGGGTAGTCCTCCGGGCGATGATAGGAGCCGCCGACGCCGACAATCGGCACCTTGACGCCCGCCAGCAGCGCCTCTATCTGCGGATCGTCGTAGTCGGCGATAACGCCGTCGCCGAGCCATTCGCGAATATTGTCGATGCGGGTGCGAAAATCCTCCTCAATGAAAATGTCCCACCCGGACTGAGACGCCTGCAGGTACTCTCCTACGCCCTCCACGACCTGGCGGTCGTAGGCCTTATTGGCGTTAAACAGCAGCGTTACCCGATGGCGTTTCTCAAACATGGCTAGTTTCCCGTTATCGTGTCGTTGGCGGGCGGTCAGGCCCGGCGCTTGGTCGCGGAGTCCATCCACACTGCCAGCAGCAGGATGGCGCCCTTAACGATATACTGCCAGAAGGTCGCAACGTCCATCATGCTCATCCCATTATCCAGCGCAGACATAATAAATGCCCCCATCACCGCCCCGGCCACGCTGCCGACGCCGCCCGCAAGGCTGGTGCCGCCGATCACGCAGGCGGCGATGGCATCTAGTTCGGCAATGTTGCCGGCAGAGGGCGACCCGGCGCCCAGCCGCGCGCTGAGAATAAGCCCGGCGATAGCCACCATCAGGCCGTTGAGGGCAAATACCGCCAGCTTATTGCGCTCGACGTTGATCCCCGAGAGGCGGGCGGCCTCGAGGTTGCCGCCAATGGCGTAGATCCGGCGGCCAAAGGCGGTGCGGGTGGCCATAAACATCCCCGCCAGCAGCAGCAGGGCCAGCAGCAGCACCGGCGTCGGCACGCCGCGGTAGTCGTTAAGCATCCAGATAGCGCCCAGGGCAATGACCGCCGTCAGCGCCTGGCGGCTAACTGTGCCGGACGCGGGCGCATTGTCCAGCCCCAGCGCCCGGCGGCGCATCCGCCCGCGCCACTGCCAGGCAATAAAGGCCATCAATCCGACGACGCCGAGAATGAAGCCGATCCCGTCCGGCAGGTAGCTCTGGCCAATCTGCGACATCGCCGCGCTGGTGGGCGAGACGGTGGTGCCGCTGGTGATGCCTATCAGGATGCCGCGAAAGGCCAGCATCCCGGCCAGGGTGACGATAAATGACGGCACTTTGCGATAGGCGACCCACCAGCCGTTCCACGCCCCCAGCAGCAGGCCCAGCGCGAGGGTGACCACGATGGTCAGCGGCAGCGGCCAGCCCAGCCAGACGTCAAAAATCGCCGCCGCGCCGCCGAGCAGGCCCATCATCGAGCCGACGGAGAGATCGATTTCCGCCGAAATGATCACAAACACCATCCCCACCGCCAGAATGCCGGTGATGGCGGTCTGGCGCAGCAGGTTGGAGACGTTGCGGGCGCTGAGGTAGGCGCCGTCCGTGGTCCAGGTAAAGAACAGCATGATGGCGACGATGGCCGCGATCATCACAAAAACCTGCAGATTAAGTTTCTTCAGCCCGGCGGGGGCGAGGGGCAGCTTCGCCGCGAGCGGCAGTTCAGACGGGGTATTTTTCGACACGATGTTCACTCCTCAGGGCTGCTTCCATCACCTGTTCCTGGGTCAGCCCCTCATTGATCAGGTCCGCTTTCAATTTGCCTTCGTGCATCACCAGCACCCGGTCGCTGAGGCCAAGCACTTCCGGCAGTTCAGAAGAGATGACGATGACCGCGATGCCCTGCTGCACCAGCTGATTGATAAGTTTGTAAATTTCATACTTAGCGCCGATATCGATGCCGCGCGTCGGCTCATCGAGGATCAGAATGCGCGGATTGAGCAGCAGGCAGCGGGCGAGGATCGCCTTCTGCTGATTGCCGCCGCTCAGGCGCCCGATGGCCAGCTCCGGCGAGGCGGTTTTTACCTTCAGGCGCTGGATGGCATCCAGAATGCAGCGCTGTTCCCCGGCATCGTCGAGGCTGCTGAGCGGGCCGGTAAACTGATCCAGCGCCGCGAGGGTGATGTTCTTTCCCACCGCCATCACCGGCACAATGCCGTCTTTCTTACGATCCTCCGGCACCATGGCAATGCCGTGGGCGATAGCCTGCTGGCAGCGGGCTATCTGCACCGGCTGGCCGTCGATAAAGATGTTACCTTCGCGACGCCCCGGCCAGACGCCGAACAGGCACTGCACAGCTTCGGTGCGCCCGGCGCCCACCAGTCCGGCAATGCCGAGGATCTCCCCCCGGCGCAGCGAAAATGAGAGGTTATCGACGCGCTTGATGTGGCGGTTAACCGGGTGCCAGGCGGTGAGGTTTTCCACCCGCAGGATCTCATCGCCAATCTCATGCGGTTCGCTGGGGTAGAGGGAGGTCAGCTCGCGGCCCACCATCATGGTGATGATGTCGTCCTCGCTCATGCCGGCGGCGTCGCGGGTGCCGATATGCTGGCCGTCGCGGATCACGCAAACCGTGTCGGAGATGGCCTTCACCTCGTTGAGCTTGTGGGAGATGTAGATACAGGCGATATCGTGCTGCTGCAGATCGCGGATGATACCCAGCAACACCCCGGTCTCCTGTTCGGTGAGCGAGGCGGTAGGTTCATCAAGAATAAGCAGGCGCACCTGCTTGTTGAGCGCCTTGGCGATCTCCACCAGCTGCTGCTGGCCGAGGCCTAAATCGCCGACGCGGGTATCCGGCGATATGTGCAGGCTGACCTGCGCCAGCAGCGTGCGGCAGCGCAGGGTCATCCGGTCGTAGTCGAGTACGCCTGCGCGGGTGATTTCAGCGCCGAGGAAAATATTTTCCAGTACCGTCAGATGTTTGACCAGCGCCAGCTCCTGGTGAATGATCGCTATCCCGCGCCGCTCGGTGTCGCGAATGTGCCCGGCCCGCAGCGGCTCGCCGGCGAAACGGATCTCGCCCTCATAGCTGCCGTGGGGATAGATCCCGCACAGCACCTTCATCAGCGTCGATTTTCCCGAGCCGTTTTCGCCGCACAGCGAAAGCACTTCGCCCGCGCGCATACGCAGGCTGACGTTATCCACCGCCTTCACCGCGCCGAACGCTTTCGTGATGCTCTTCATTTCAAGTAAATAAGACATAGCGTTGCTACCTTACGGGCCTGGCCCCTCGCAGGAGGGGCGCGGAATCAGAGGTCGCTCTTCTTGTGAAAGCCGTCTTTAATCACGGTGGCGTCAATATTGTCCTTATTGACTTCAATGGGCGTCAGCAGGCGCGCCGGGACCTCTTTCAGACCGTTATTCAGAGTGGTGTCGGATTTGGGCTGCTGGCCGTTGCCCAGCTCAACGGCTATTTCGGCTGCCGTATTGGCAAGCCGGGTAATCGGTTTATACACGGTCATCGTTTGCGTGCCGGCAATAATGCGCTTGATGCCCGCTAAATCCGCATCCTGTCCGGAGATAGCCACCTTGCCCGCCAGGCCCTGGGCCTGCAGCGCCTGAATAGCGCCGCCCGCCGTGGCGTCGTTAGAGGCGACAACGGCATCAATCTTGTTTTTGTTGGCGGTAAGCGCATTTTCCATTATTTTCAGCGCATTTTCCGGCAGCCAGCCGTCGACCCACTGGTCGCCGACGACCTTAATTTTTCCGCTGTCGATCAGCGGCTTGAGCACTTTCATCTGTCCGGCGCGGAATAGCTTGGCGTTGTTATCCACCGGCGAGCCGCCCATCAGAAAGTAATTCCCCTCCGGCACCTTATTCACCAGGCTTTGCGCCTGCATCTCGCCCACTTTTTCGTTATCGAAAGAGATATAAAAATCGATATCGGCATTATTAATCATGCGGTCATAGGCCAGCACTTTAATACCTTCCTGCTTTGCTTCTTTAATGACGTTGCTCAGTACCTGGCCGTTGTAAGGAATAATCACCAGGACATCGACGCCGCGGTTGATCATATTTTCGATCTGCGACATCTGCGTCTCTTCATTACCGTTGGCAGATTGCACAAATACTTTTGCACCCAGCGACTCGGCTTTTTTAACAAATATATCGCGGTCCTTTTGCCAGCGCTCCAGGCGCAGGTCGTCAATCGCCATGCCGATTTTTACCTCTTTGGCGCTGCTTGCCATGCTGGTCAGCAGCAGAGAGGCGCAGAGGGTGAGGCAGAGAGTTTTTATCTTCATCGTGGTTGGCCTTTTATTAGCGTTATTACGGCGAAAAGGGTGATGTGTGACGGTATGCAGCAAAACTTTTAGCACGAAGGATTTTTCTGACAATTACAGATTTTTATCTTGCGATTACGATATTTGGTTTATTTGTCAATTTATGACCGCGATCGGATTCTTCCTCAGGTGGCCAGCGGGGATATTTGCGACCAGGCGCACGTTTGTGGATTCTCTTAATACGGGTGTGAAATAACGTAATTGAGCGGGGAAAAAACTGCACTCACTATGATTCCACTACCGCTATTGACCATCATCCAGATTCAGATTGAGGGAGTTTCCTATGCAAGCCTATTTTGACCAGCTTGATCGCGTGCGCTATGAAGGCCCGAAGAGCCAGAACCCGCTGGTGTTTCGCCACTACAACCCGGATGAGCGGGTGCTCGGCAAGCGCATGGAAGAGCATCTGCGCTTCGCGGCCTGCTACTGGCACACCTTCTGCTGGAACGGCGCCGACATGTTCGGCGTCGGTGCCTTTGACCGCCCGTGGCAGCAGCCGGGCGACGCGCTGGCGCTGGCGAAGCGCAAGGCGGACGTCGCCTTTGAGTTTTTCCACAAGCTGAACGTCCCCTATTACTGCTTCCACGATGTCGACGTCTCGCCGGAAGGCGCTTCGCTGAAAGAGTACCGCAACAATTTCGCCCGGATGGCTGAGGTTCTGGAAGAGAAGCAGCAGCAGAGCGGCGTTAAGCTGCTGTGGGGCACCGCCAACTGCTTTACCCATCCGCGCTACGGCGCAGGCGCGGCCACCAGCCCGGACCCGGAAGTGTTCAGCTGGGCGGCGACGCAGGTGGTCACGGCAATGGAGGCCACGCACCGGCTCGGCGGCGAAAACTACGTCCTGTGGGGCGGCCGCGAAGGCTACGAAACCCTGCTCAATACCGACCTGCGCCAGGAGCGCGAGCAGATTGGCCGCTTTATGCAGATGGTGGTTGAGCACAAGCATAAAATTGGCTTTCGCGGCACCCTGCTGATTGAGCCGAAGCCGCAGGAGCCGACCAAGCACCAGTACGACTACGATGCCGCCACCGTATACGGTTTTCTCAGGCAGTTCGGCCTGGAAAAAGAGATTAAGCTCAATATTGAAGCCAACCACGCCACGCTCGCCGGGCACTCCTTCCACCACGAGATAGCTACCGCCATTGCCCTGGGCCTGTTTGGCTCGGTGGATGCCAACCGCGGCGACGCCCAGCTGGGCTGGGATACCGATCAGTTCCCGAACAGCGTCGAAGAGAACGCCCTGGTGATGTATGAGATTATTAAAGCCGGCGGCTTCACCACCGGCGGCCTCAACTTTGACGCGAAGGTCCGCCGCCAGAGCACCGATAAGTACGATCTGTTCTACGGCCATATCGGCGCGATGGATACGATGGCGCTGGCGCTGAAGGTGGCGGCGCGGATGATTGAAGACGGCGAGCTCGATAAGCGCGTCGCCCAGCGCTACGCGGGCTGGAACGGCGAGCTGGGCCAGCAGATCCTTAAAGGACAGATGTCGCTGGCCGACGTGGCGAAGTATGCTGAACAGCATAACCTGGCGCCGCAGCACCGCAGCGGACATCAGGAGCAGCTGGAGAATCTGGTCAATCACTACCTGTTTGACCGCTAACTCCCCGCAGCTGATGCCTGAGGCCCGGTACGCGTCGCGCTGCCGGGCATTTTTATAAGGAGCGAGAGATGTATATCGGAATCGATCTTGGTACTTCCGGCGTAAAGGCCATCCTGCTCAGCGAGCGGGGCGAGGTGCTGGCGACGCAGACGGAGGCGCTGAGCGTTTCCCGCCCGCACCCGCTGTGGTCAGAGCAGGAGCCGGAACAGTGGTGGCAGGCGACGGACCGCGCGGTGCGCGGCCTGGCTCAACAGCATACCCTGCAGGGCGTTAAGGCGCTCGGCATCGCCGGACAGATGCACGGCGCCACGCTGCTCGATAAGCAGCAGCGGGTGCTGCGCCCGGCGATTTTGTGGAACGACGGGCGCTGCGGGGAGGAGTGCGGGCTGCTGGAAGCGGCGGTGCCCGACGCCCGGGAGATAACCGGCAATCTGATGATGCCGGGCTTCACCGCGCCAAAGCTGCTGTGGGTGCAGCGGCACGAGCCGGATATTTTCCGCCAGATTGACAAGGTGCTGCTGCCGAAGGACTACCTGCGCCTGCGGATGACCGGCGAGTTTGCCAGCGATATGTCTGATGCGGCGGGAACCATGTGGATGAACGTGGCGAAACGCGCCTGGAGCGATGCGATGCTGCAGGCCTGCGGCCTGAGCCGCGATAACATGCCGGCGCTGTATGAAGGCTGTGACGTCACCGGCGCGCTGCGCCCGGAGATTGCCCGCGCCTGGCAGATGCCGGCGGTACCGGTAGTGGCCGGCGGCGGCGATAATGCGGCGGGAGCAGTCGGCGTTGGGATGGCTGAGCCGGGGCAGGCGATGCTGTCGCTCGGCACCTCCGGGGTCTATTTCGCCGTCAGCGACGGCTTTCTCAGCCGACCAGAAAGCGCGGTGCACAGCTTCTGTCACGCCCTGCCGGACCGGTGGCACCTGATGTCGGTGATGCTCAGCGCCGCGTCTTGCCTGGACTGGGCGGCCAGGCTCACCGGCCAGCCTGACGTGACGGCCCTGATTGCGGCGGCGCAGAGGGCCGCCGGGGATGCGCCTCCGGTGTGGTTCCTGCCCTATCTTTCCGGCGAGCGCACGCCGCACAACAATCCGGATGCCAAAGGCGTCTTTTTTGGCCTGACGCACCAGCACGGTCCTGCCGAGCTGGCGCTGGCGGTGCTGGAGGGCGTGGGCTTTGCGCTGGCCGACGGTATGGACGCGGTGCACGCCTGCGGCGTGACGCCGCAGAGCATCACGCTTATCGGCGGCGGCGCCCGCAGTCCGTTCTGGCGGCAGATGCTGGCCGATATCAGCGGTCAGACGCTCGAGTATCGTACCGGCGGCGACGTCGGCCCGGCCCTGGGCGCGGCGCGGCTGGCGCAGATAGCCATTGAGCGGGAAAAGCCGCTGGCGACGCTGCTGCCGCAGCTGGCGCTGGAGCAGACTCATCGCCCCGATGCGGCCCGCACCGCCGCCTGCGCGCCGCGGCGGGAAATCTTCCGCGAGCTGTATAACAGGCTTAAACCTTTAATGGCCTGAAACGCTACGCTTCCCGCGCCGGGTATCGCTATGTCCTTAATAGCGACCCCCGGCCGTTATCGTCGATCCCGGGGCGCATCCCTTATTTTTTCTCCCTGTCACCGTTCCATCATCGCACGCGCCGCTATTTTCGGCGGCGGTCATCGTCGCAGGTAGTAGTCCAGTTTCGAACATATTGCCTGATACTCCCTTGTGAGAAAGCAGGACTGTATGCTATTTATTCTGCTGCTCCAGGCGCTAACGGATAGCCGCATTGCGCAGCACGCCGCTTATTGTATTTTCCAGTGCCAGTCAGGCGCATAATATTCCTGGTGAAACTCTGCTTATCTTTCATATGCGTGACTGAGAATTATCTTTTTGTTTAAAAGGGATTTTATCGGAGGGAAACCGTGACTATGTTCATTATTGCTCTTATGCTTTTATGCATCTCGGTATGGAATTTCTTATCCTATCTGCAGGATATCAGGAAAAGAAAGGCGCTTTTTATGGTTAACGTCAGAGGCAACAGGAAACATCCTTTCTCTGGTTTTTAATAGTGCATCCTTTGTCAATGAAATATTTTGATTAGTGTTTTTTGGGACTTTTGCTGGTCGGTGAAAAATTAAGCTATCCCGTTAGTAATGCATTAACCCCGGATGACTTTGCTGGCGTGATATTTTAATTATGCGCTATTTAAGTAGTGAATATATTTCTGAGCGGTATTTTACCCGTTATTTATTATTTCCACGAACGGGATATCCCTGCATGTCCGCTGCTGCCTGATGATTGTCCTTTTTTGGCCTTACCGGCGTCTCCTCGCGCTGTCAGACTGGTAATACACTGATGCTAAAGGAGACTGACCATGACCCGCACCGCCCTGATTAACATCGATACCCAGCAGTCGTTTGAGCACCGCGACTACTGGCAGCTTAATGATTTTTCAGCTTTTAAATCGGCCATGTTAGCGCTGATTAGCGGCTGCCAGCAGCGCGGCGTGCCGGTAATCGATATTTTTCACGAGGACGGGGAGGGGCCTTTCTCGCAGGAGAGCGGCTACGTGAAGCCGATGTCCTTTCTGCGCCACCGCCCCGATGCCGTCTTCGTTAAGCACGTCCACAACGCCTTTACCGATACCGGCCTCGACTACTGGCTGCGCGGCCGGGATATTCATCACCTGATCATCAGCGGGATGCGCACCGAGCAGTGTTGCGAAACTACCGCCCGGGTCGCCTCCGACCTCGGCTATCGCGTCACTTTTGTTACCGAAGCAACCCTGACCTTTCCGATGACCCATAAAGGGATTACGCTGGACGTTGAAACCCTGCGCCACCGCACCGAGACCGTGCTGGCCGGGCGTTTCGCCACTGTAAAAACCGTAGCGGAGACGCTGGAAACCCTATGACTACCGATGTCTGGTTCGTGATGCTGCCCGGCGTGCTATCGCTCGATATGAGCGGCCCGGCGGAAACCTTTGTGCTGGCGGGCGATGCCTTTCGTCTGCACTACATCGGACCGGACCCGGAGGTCCCGACCTCCATCGGCATGACGATGGGCGGCATCCGCCCGCTTCCCGACGCGCTACCCGACGGTAGCCTGCTGGTGCTGCCCGGCGTCAGCGATTCCGGGCGCTACTTCGCAACGCCGCAGGCGGAGGCGGTGCGCCGCTGGCTTACCCGCCTGCAGCCGCAGCTCCATGCCGGCAGGCTTACCCTGATGTGCGTCTGCTCCGGATCGCTGCTGGCGGCAAAGGCCGGGCTGCTGCACGGCGTAAAGTGCACCACTCATCACCACGTCATCGCGCGGCTGAAGGCCGCCGCGCCGGGGGCAATCGTCAAAGAGAACCGGATTTTCGTGGAGGATCGCGGCATCTGGACCAGCGCGGGCATTACCTCGGGCATCGACCTCGCCCTGCATCTGATCGGCCGCCTGCAGGGGACTGCCTGCGCAATCGCCGTCGCCCGGGAGATGGTGGTGTGGTTTCGCCGCTCCGGCGATGACCCGCAGCTTTCACCGTGGCTGCGCTACCGCAACCATCTGCACCCGGCGATTCACCGCGCCCAGGACGCGCTGACCGCCGCTCCGCAGCGGGCGTGGTCCCTGGCGGAGATCGCCGCCTGCGCCCACGTCACGTCGCGGCATCTGACGCGACTGTTCAGACAGCATCTGGGGATTAGCGTCCGGGACTATCTGGAGCAGCTGCGCCTGGCGCTGGCCGAGCAGCGGCTGCTGATGGGGAGCGGCATGGAGGAGGCGGCGCTCGGCGCCGGATTCAGCTCGGCCCGGCAGCTGCACCGGGCCAGGCGCCGCGCCCTAGCTGACCAGCCGCCGCCGGTCGAACCGCTGCACCAGCATTGACAGCAGCAGGCTGGCCGCCAGCGTCGCGCAGAAGATCCACGCGATATCCGCCAGCGGCCAGCGCTGCAGAGTAAGATCGCCGCTGCGCAGGGCGTGAATAATCAGCGCGTGAAAACCGTAGATGCCCAGCGAGTGCCGGGAAATGGTGCTCAGCAGCGGCAGCTCGCGGCCGTTGAGGGTATTTTTCACCAGCGTCAGCAGCGCGGCCGCGCAGATAAACACCAGCGGCCCGGCGTACAGATACCAGGTATCGCCAAAGTTGCCGCGCCACTTCAGCTCGTGCAGCGTACCGCGAGAAATGCCCCACGCCGCGCCGATAAACAGCCCCGCGCAGAGCAGCGTCAGCCACTTTTTGTCGGTGTTCATGGTGCCGATGGCGCGCCCGAGCAGGCCGTACAGCACGTAGTAGAAGGTATCGCCGTCAATATAGAGATTGACCGGCAGCAGCGTCGCGCCGCCGACGCTGAGCGGTACGGTGTTCGGATTGGCAATAATCCCCAGCACCGCCATCAGCGCCAGCAGCATCCAGCCGCTGACCTGCTTCACCTGAATCAGCGGCGACAGCAGGTAGATGACGAAAATCGCGAAGAAGAACCACAGGTGGTAGAACACCGGCCTGTGCAGCAGATTTTTCAGCGACGCAGCGGGGCTGATATCGGTACAGAGGGTGATATAGGCCAGGGCCATCGCGCTGTAGAACAGCAGGCACAGCGCGATGCGCAGAAAGTGGCGGGGCCGGGCGCTGCGCTCGCCGAAAAACAGGTAGCCGGAGATCATAAAGAACAGCGGCACGCTGACCCGTGACGCGGAGTTCAGCACGTTGGCGACATCCCAGTTCCACAGGCTGATGCTGTGGGGATGGGTAATGTACCAGGTGGTGGTATGAATCATCACCACCATCAGGCAGGCGATGCCCCGCAGATTAGTGATCCAGTTAATCTTTCCCGACATCGGTTCCTCAGCAGGGGATGAAAAAGAGTCTGACCGGCAATTTTAGCGTCTATTATTGGGGATAATTCTGAGAATAGCCTGCGTAAGTTGTTATAGTGGGCGTCGTTTTGCAGAATATTCTCCCGGAGAGACGATTCCACGCCCGCTTACAGGCCAGTGACCGATAATGATCAAAAAAATACTTTTCCCCGCTTCGATAGCGCTTCTGCTGGCCGGCTGCTCTTCATCAGAGCAGCCCGTCACCCACTACGCCCAGCGGGCAAAAGTTGACCCAACCCGCTCCCTGAGTATGGAGCACCTGTGCAAAGACCAGGCCGCGCACCGCTACAATACCGGCGCGCAGAAGATAGATGTGACCAGCTTCGAGCAGTTCCAGGGCAGCTATGAGCTGCGTGGCTCAACGCCGCGAAAAGAGAGCTTCGTCTGCGCTTTTGACGCTGACGGGCAGTTTTTGCATCTGTCGATGCGCTGAGCAGAGGCGAGCGGGCGCGCTATCGCGCCTTTTCCCCAATTTTCCCCAAACAATTCCCTTTCATACTGTATATCTCGCAGCCAGCGGGTATACTGGTCGCTTCCTTTAAATCCACACGTATCCAGCACGAAACAATATGCAAAAGTTTGATACCAGGACCTTCCAGGGCCTGATCCTGACCTTACAGGATTACTGGGCTCGTCAGGGCTGCACCATCGTTCAACCACTGGACATGGAAGTCGGCGCCGGCACCTCCCATCCGATGACCTGCCTGCGCGCCCTCGGCCCGGAGCCGATGGCGACCGCCTACGTGCAGCCATCCCGTCGCCCGACCGACGGCCGCTACGGTGAAAACCCGAACCGTCTGCAGCACTACTACCAGTTCCAGGTGGTTATCAAGCCGTCGCCCGACAATATTCAGGAGCTGTATCTCGGCTCGCTGAAAGAGCTGGGTATGGACCCGACCATCCACGATATCCGCTTCGTTGAAGATAACTGGGAAAACCCGACGCTGGGCGCCTGGGGACTCGGCTGGGAAGTGTGGCTCAACGGTATGGAAGTGACGCAGTTCACCTACTTCCAGCAGGTCGGCGGCCTGGAGTGCAAGCCGGTGACCGGCGAGATCACCTACGGTCTTGAGCGCCTGGCGATGTACATTCAGGGCGTGGACAGCGTCTACGATCTGGTCTGGAGCGACGGCCCGCTGGGCAAAACCACCTACGGCGATGTGTTCCACCAGAATGAAGTGGAGCAGTCCACCTACAACTTCGAGTATGCGGATGTGGACTTCCTGTTCACCTGCTTCGAGCAGTATGAGAAAGAAGCTCAGCAGCTGCTGGCGCTGGAAACCCCGCTGCCGCTGCCTGCCTACGAGCGCATTTTGAAGGCCGCCCACAGCTTCAACCTGCTGGATGCGCGTAAAGCCATCTCCGTCACCGAGCGTCAGCGCTACATCCTGCGCATCCGCACCCTGACCAAAGCGGTAGCTGAAGCCTACTACGCTTCCCGTGAAGCCCTCGGCTTCCCGATGTGCAACAAGACGAAATAAGAGGCGGCCATGTCTGAGAAAACATTCCTGGTGGAGATCGGCACTGAAGAGCTGCCACCAAAAGCCCTGCGCAGCCTGGCGGAATCCTTTGCTGCGAACTTTACCGCAGAGCTTGATAATGCGGGCCTCGGCCACGGCAAGGTCGAGTGGTTTGCTGCCCCGCGCCGCCTGGCGCTGAAAGTGGCGAATCTGGCGGCCTCCCAGCCGGATCGCGAAGTCGAAAAACGCGGCCCGGCGGTCTCTGCGGCCTTTGACGCCAGCGGCCAGCCGACCAAAGCGGCAGAAGGCTGGGCGCGCGGCTGCGGTATCACCGTTGACCAGGCCGAGCGCATGGTTACCGACAAGGGCGAATGGCTGCTGTATCGCGCCAGCGTCAAAGGCGAGAGCGCCGAAGCCCTGCTGGCGAATATGGTCGCCACCTCACTGTCGAAGCTGCCGATCCCGAAACTGATGCGCTGGGGCGCCTCCGACGTGCAGTTCGTGCGTCCGGTGCATACCGTAACGCTGCTGCTGGGCGAGACGCTCATTCCGGCGACTATTCTCGGCATTGCGTCCGATCGCGTGATCCGCGGCCACCGCTTTATGGGCGAGCCGGAGTTCACCATCGACAGCGCCGATCAGTATCCGCAGATCCTGCGGGAGCGCGGTAAGGTTATTGCCGACTACGAAGCGCGTAAGGCGATGATCAAGGCCGATGCCGAAGCGGCCGCGGCTAAAATTGGCGGCAAGGCGGACATGATTGAAAGCCTGCTGGAAGAGGTCACCTCGCTGGTCGAATGGCCGGTGGTGCTCACCGCCAAATTCGAAGAGAAGTTCCTCGCGGTGCCGTCCGAAGCGCTGGTTTACACCATGAAGGGCGACCAGAAGTACTTCCCGGTTTACTCCGCCGACGGCAAGCTGCTGCCAAACTTTATCTTCGTGGCCAACATCGAATCGAAAGATCCGCAGCAGATTATCGCCGGTAACGAGAAAGTGGTGCGTCCGCGCCTCGCCGACGCCGAGTTCTTCTTCAATACCGACCGTAAAAAGCGTCTGGAAGAGTACCTTCCGCGCCTGGATACGGTGCTGTTCCAGCAGCAGCTGGGCACCCTGCGCGATAAAACCGACCGCATCGAATCTCTGGCGGGCTGGATTGCCGGTCAGATTGGCGCCGACGTTAATCACGCAACCCGCGCGGGCCTGCTCTCCAAGTGCGACCTGATGACCAACATGGTCTTCGAGTTCACCGATACCCAGGGCGTGATGGGCATGCACTACGCGCGCCACGACGGCGAAGCGGAAGACGTGGCCGTTGCCCTCAACGAGCAGTACCAGCCGCGCTTTGCCGGCGATGCTCTGCCGTCGAGCCTGGTCTCCTGCGCCGTGGCGATCGCCGACAAAATGGATACCCTGGCGGGCATCTTCGGCATCGGCCAGCATCCGAAAGGCGATAAAGACCCGTTTGCCCTGCGCCGCGCCGCGCTGGGCGTGCTGCGCATCATCGTTGAGAAGAACCTCAACCTCGATCTGCAGAGCCTGACGGAAGAAGCGGTTCGTCTGTATGGCGAGAAGCTGACTAACGTTAACGTCGTGTCTGAGGTCGTCGACTTTATGCTCGGCCGCTTCCGCGCCTGGTATCAGGACGAAGGCTACGCCGTGGATACCATCCAGGCGGTGCTGGCCCGTCGCCCGACCCGTCCGGCTGATTTCGACGCCCGCGTGAAGGCCGTCTCGCATTTCCGCACGCTGGATGAGGCCGCTGCGCTGGCCGCCGCGAACAAGCGCGTGTCGAATATTCTCGCCAAGTCAGACGAGACCCTGAACGACGCCATCCGCGCCTCGGTGCTGAAAGAAGATGCCGAAATTCGCCTGGCCACCCAGCTGGTGGTGCTGCATGACAAGCTGAAATCGGTGTTTGAAGAGGGCCGCTACCAGGAAGCCCTGAGCGAGCTGGCCGCCCTGCGCGAGCCGGTGGACCAGTTCTTCGAGAGCGTGATGGTTAACGTGGAAGATAAAGAGGTGCGCATCAACCGCCTGACGCTGCTCAGCGAACTGCGCGAGCTGTTCCTGCAGGTTGCCGATATCTCTCTGCTGCAGTAAGCGCTTTAATGCACAACGGCCTCTGTTCAGAGGCCGTTTTCTTTTCACTGCCGCGAAGGCAGTATCGCTACGCTATCCGTTTGCCGGGGGCCGAGCTGGTCTGAATCAGCCGCATCAGTCTTAAGTCTGACGCCGACGGTTTTTCGCGCCGGGACTGCCACTCGCGCACGGTGGCGGCGCTTATTCCCATCGCGCGGGCAAATTCATCGGCCTTAAGGCCGGAGTTCGCTAACAGCTGGTCAAACTCGGTGAAGGCAGTGGGTTTTACGTTCAGGGTAACTGCCTGTACATCATCTTTAAAAACAATCTGCTCAAGGCTGCTGAGCAGTTCATGCATCGGATCTTTATATTCCATTCAGAACTCCTCTTAATCACACTGCGGGATCGTGAATACAGCGCCTTTTAAGCATAGTCAGTAAAGGAAAGAGGTGATCGTAACTGGGGTGATTATTCGCGAGTTATCTATTGCCTTATACGATTCAGCGGCCGCAGGGCCGCCACTAAGGTGCTGAAAACTGGACCGCCGCGGGCTTTTGTAAATCGTGCGTAAAGCTGTGCAGCGGGGCGAACGCCGATGCGCATTCGCCCCGATTATCAGGCCTTCTGCGGGCGCTTGACCGGCGCAGAAGCGGCGGGCGCGCTGCGGCCAGCGGCCGCTTTGATCATCAGCGCAATCGCCGACAGCAGGGCGGGAATGGCCAGCAGGGTGAAGATAGTTTCAAAAGCGAGCTGGGCCTGCATCAGAAAGGCGCCGCTGAAGGCGCCCAGAATGCCGCCGAACCGGCCAATGCCCAGCATCCAGGCGACGCCGGTGGCGCGGCCCTGGGTTGGATAGAAGCCGGCGGCCAGGGCGGGCATCGACGACTGGGCGCCGTTCATGATGCTGCCGGCGATGAACACCATCACGCCCATCAGCAGCAGGCTGTGGGTGGAGAAGCCCACCAGGCAGACGAAGAGAGCGGTCAGCAGCCAGCCCGCCGCCACGACCTTGTTGGCGTTGAACTTGTCCATCAGCGCGCCGAGCACCAGCACGCCGATGCCGCCGCCGAGCGGGAAGAGGGCGGTGATGATCGAGGCCTGGCTCATGGTGGCGCCGGTTTCGCGGATCAGCAGCGGCAGCCAGCTGGTCAGCAGATAGAAAATCAGCAGCCCCATAAAGTAGGTAAAGCAGAGCATGACGGTCCCGAGGGCGTAGCGCGGCGAAAAGATCACGCCGATGGCAGATTTCTTCTCCACCTGGCCGCGCTCTTCCAGGACGAAGCGGGTCCCCGTCTCGACGGGGGCGATGCGCCGCAGAATGGCCGCAATCTGCGTCTGTGGGCGATGTTTGACCACCAGAAAACGTACCGACTCCGGCAGTAAAAACAGCAGGACGACCGCCAGCACCAGCGGCATGATCCCGCCGAGGATCAGCACGCTCTGCCAGCCGTAGTGGGGGATCATCCACGCCGAAATAAAGCCGCCCAGGGATGAACCCATCGGAAAGCCGACGAACATCAGGTTGACCATCAGCGCCCGGCGGCGCTCCGGCGCGTATTCGCTCATCAGGGTAGCGGCGTTGGGCATGGCGGCGCCGAGGCCAAGGCCGGTGAGGAAGCGCAGCAGCGCCAGCTGGTTGAGGCTGGTCGCCGCGGCGGTCAGCAGGCTAAAGCCGCCAAACACCAGAAGCGACAGGATCAGTACCTTTTTGCGGCCGATGCGGTCGGCCATCGGGCCGGCGGTCAGCGCGCCGACGGCAAGTCCCACCAGCGCCGCGCTCATCACCGGACCCAGATCCGATTTCTGTACGCCCCACTTCTGCACCAGATCGGAGGCAATGAAGCCGATAATAGCGGTATCGAAGCCGTCCATTGCGACGGCAGTAAAGCACAGCACAAGGATCATCCACTGATAGCGGGTAAAGGGACGATCGTTAATGAAGGCCTGGATATCGGTTGTTGTCTTTGTCATAGCGCGATTCCTGGAGGTCATGTTGTGCGATTACCGAACGTAAATTCGTTAATCGTTCATATAAGCTAACCATCAGGCGCCAGGTTCGACAATGCGGCGCGGGCAGGAAGCGTGCGATTATCGTACCCGGAGGAAGGGCGGCGGCGGGATACGGCAAAAAACTCGTTTCCCGTCATTACGTTAATGGGCCATTACCCGGGCGCGCGATGGTCAGTAATTGTGATGAAAATAACAAATGGTTAACAATGGTGGCCGGTGCTTTTTTGTCTCCGCCAGGGCCTGAGGGGCTATCCTGCGAGCCTCAGCTGGACTATCCTTGTGGGCGTCCGGCACGCGTGTGCCGTTTTGCGCTTTTATGGCTGAAGGAGTAAGAAAAATGGCGACAGGAAAGTCCTGCTCTCGCTGGTTTGCGCCTGTTGCGGCGCTGTTAATGGTGGTTAGCCTGAGTGGGTGCTTCGATAAAGAGGGCGATCAGCGCAAGGCGTTTATCGACTTTCTGCAGAATACCGTGATGCGTAGCGGCGAACGTTTGCCGACGCTGACCAGCGATCAGAAAAAACAGTTCGGGCCGCTGGTCTCTGATTACGCCGTGCTCTACGGCTACGCCCAGCAGGTTAATCAGGCGATGGACGCCGGCCTGCGCCCGGTGGTGGACAGCGTCAATGCGATCCGCGTCCCGCAGGATTACCTCACCCAGCGCGAACCGCTGCGTCAGGCCAACGGTTCGCTCGGCGTGCTGAGCCAGCAGTTGGAGAATGCCAAAATGCAGGCGGATGCCGCCCACGCGGCGCTGAAGCAGAACGACGAGCTGAAGCCGGTGTTTGATAAGGCGTATGACAAGGTGGTGACCCAGCCCGCAGCGGCCATGCAGCCGCTGATCCCGGCGGCGCAGGTGTTTACCCAGCAGCTGGTGCAGGTGGGCGATTTTATTGCCCAGCAGGATACTCAGGTCAGCTTTGTGGCCAGCGGTATTCAGTTCCCGACCTCCCAGCAGGCGAGCCAGTACAATTCGCTGATTGGCCCGCTGGCCGCGCAGCATCAGGCGTTTAACCAGGCCTGGACTGCGGCGGTGAATGCAACGAAGTAAATAAAAGACGCGGTAAATAAAAAGGGGAGGCGCAGAACGCTTCCCCTCATCCCGGCCTTCTCCCCGGAGGGGAGAAGGAGAATCATCATTTCACCTGCGGATTCACGCAGTTCTTCTCTACTTTCCCGTCGAGCGCATTAATCAGGTTGTTCACCGCGTCTGCCGCCATGTTGTAGCGGGTTTCGTGGGTGGCGGAACCGATATGCGGCAGGGCGACGACGTTCGGCAGCGTCAACAGCTCGGACGCGCGCGGCAGCGGCTCCTGCTCAAATACGTCCAGCCCGGCGGCGTGGATCTCGCCGCTCTTCAGCGCTTCAATCAGCGCCTCTTCGTCCACCACCGGACCGCGCCCGGCGTTGATAAAGATGGCGGAAGACTTCATCTTTTTGAACTGCTCCGCGCCGAACATGTGGCGGGTTTCGTCGGTCAGGGGCAGGATCAGACAGACGAAATCGGCTTCCTCCAGCAGGGCGTCCAGCTCGCAGTAGCGGGCGCCGAAGCGCTCCTCAGCCTCTGTGTGGTGGCGGCGGGCGTTATACAGCACCGGCATCCCGAAGCCCGCGTGGGCGCGCTGGGCCAGCGCCATGCCGATACGCCCCATGCCGACGATGCCGATGGTTTTATGGTGCACGTCAGTGCCGTACCAGTCCGGCCCGATGCTCTTCTGCCACTCGCCCGCCTTGACGCGCTCAGCGACTTCCACCACCCGGCGGGCGGTGCTCAGCACCAGCGCCATCAGCGTATCGGCCACCGTTTCGGTCAGCACCGTCGGGGTGTGCATCAGCACCACCTTACGGGCGGTCAGGGCGTCGACGTCGAAGTTGTCATAGCCCACGGAGACCGTAGAGGCCACGCGCAGGGCCGGCATCTTGTCGAGCAGCGCGGCGTCCACTTTGCCGCCCGCGCCCAGCAGACCCGCGGCTTGTGCAAATTCGGCGGCGTGCTGCTGCACGGTTTCCTCGCTCAGGTTAGGGACCCGGGTCACCGTAAAGAGCGCATCAAGGCGCTGTTCAAGATCGTCAGGCAACTTCTTGTACAGAATGACGGACGGCTTCATCTTTTTCCTCCGAAAGCAAAATTCAGGCGTGGCGTGCGCCAGCGGGTAATTGCTGATTGTTAGCAGGCTTAACAATCAGAGTTAGCCATACTGAAGCGAAAAGCGCCACCCCCATGAAAATGTATGAGGCAGCCGGACTGCCGGTGGCGCCGTTGAGGTAGCCGACAAACCAGGAGCCGCAGAATGAACCCAGGGCGCCCATGCTGTTGATCAGCGCCATCGCGCCGCCGGCGACGTTGCGCGGCAGCATCTCCGGGATAATGGCGAAGAACGGGCCGTACGGCGCGTACATCGCGGCACCGGCGATGACCAGCAGGGTGTAGGAGATCCAGAAGTGGTTGGCGCCGACCGCCCAGGAGCCGATAAAGGCCAGCCCGCCGATCAGCAGCAGCGGCCAGACGAACAGCTTGCGGTTGTGCAGTTTGTCCGAGGCCCAGGAGACCACGATCATTGCGATGGTTGCCGCCAGGTAGGGCACCGAAGAGAGCCAGCCCACTTCCACCATGCCGAAGTTTTCGCCGCCGCTGCGGATAATGGACGGCAGCCACAGCACGAAGCCGTAGACGCCGATGCTCCAGGCAAAATACTGCATGCACAGCAGGATAACGTTGCGCGAGCGGAAGGCTTCGCCGTAGTTGCGCACCGCTTTAATGTTTTTCTGCTCGCTCTCCAACTGCGCCTGCAGGGCAGACTTTTCGCTGTCGGAGAGCCAGCCCGCCTGCGCCGGCTTATCTTTAGCGATAAACCACCAGCAGAAGGCCCAGATCACCGCCGGAATGCCCTCAAAAATAAACATCTCGCGCCAGCCGAAGGCCTGGATCAGGTAGCCAGACACCACCGACATCCACAGCACCGTCACCGGGTTGCCGAGGATCAGGAAGGTGTTGGCCCGGGAGCGCTCGGACTGGGTAAACCAGTTGCTGATATAGATAAGCATCGCGGGCATCACCGCCGCTTCCACCACGCCGAGAATAAAGCGGATGGCGGCCAGCATCGGAATATTGCTGACAATCCCGGTCAGCGAGGCGCAGCCGCCCCACAGGATCAGGCAGATGAAAATCAGCTTCTTCACGCTGCGGCGCTCGGCGTAAATGGCGCCGGGGATCTGGAAGAAGAAGTAGCCGAGGAAGAACAGGGCGCCCAGCAGGGAGGAGATCCCCTTGGTAATGCCGAGGTCGTCATTGATGCCGGCGGCTGAGGCAAAGCTGAAGTTAGCACGGTCGAGGTACGCCAGGCTGTAGGTGATAAACACCACCGGCATGATGTACCACCAGCGTTTGAGAGCATTGGTTGAGCTGTTCATAAGCAGACCTCTGTTGTTGAGGGAGGCGCCGCCTCTGCCTGTAGGGTACAGAGCGGCGTTTTTAATATAACTATGCTTCGCCGAGCGCTTCGCGCGTCGGCAGACCTTCGCTGTCTCCCTGGACCTGAATAGCCAGAGAGCCAATTTTGTTACCGCGCGCCACCGCCTGCGGCAGGGTTTTGCCTTCCAGCAGGGCGCTGATCACGCCGACCGCAAAGCCGTCGCCGGCGCCAACGGTATCGACGACGTTATCCACCTTCACCGCCGCGACCGCGCCTTCTTCGCCATCGGCGGTGCGGAACCACGCGCCGTCGGCGCCGGTTTTAATCACCACCGCCTTCACGCCGCGACGCAGGTAAAAATCGGCAATGCCTTCCGGCGTCTTTTCGCCGGTGAGAATTACGCCCTCTTTCAGCCCCGGCAGCACCCAGTCGGCCTGGAAGGCCAGACGGTTGAGCTTTTCCACCATCTCGGCCTCGCTCTTCCACAGCGACGGGCGCAGGTTGGGATCGAAGGAGAGGGTTTTGCCCGCGGCCTTCATGGCGGTCGCGGCGTGCTCCAGCAGCTCATAGGACGTGTGCGACAGGGCCGCGGCCACGCCGCTCAGGTGCAGATGGCGGGCGATGCTGAAGCATCCGGCGCGGAAATCCTCTTTGCTGAGGTGGCTGGCGGCGGAGCCTTTGCGGAAATACTCCACAGTGGGATCGGTTCCATTTTCAACTTTCGATTTCAGCTGAAAGCCGGTCGGATAGCGGGCGTCGAGGGTCACGCCCGAAGCGTCGATGCCCTCTTTTTTCAGCGAGTCGAGCACGAAGTGGCCGAAGCTGTCGTCGCCGACCCGGCTGACCCAGCTCACCTTCAGCCCCAGTCGGGCAAGGCCGGTGGCGACGTTCAGCTCGGCGCCGGCAATGCGTTTAAAAAAGTGCTCGACGCCGCTGAGTTCGCCCGGCTCCCGGGCCACAAACATCGCCATCGCCTCGCCGATGGTGATGACATCCAGTGCCTGCGTCATGATTCAGTCCTCGCGTAACAGGTTAACGTAGTGGCGGGTCACGGCAGTCAGGTCGCGGCCTTCCAGCGGAAATTCGATCCCGCGCGGCGCGTCGGCGGGAAGTTGGTTGAGCAGCGCGGCCCAGCGCGGATCGCTGTCCGGCGGCACTGCCCGCCAGTGGTGGTGGCCCGGCGCGGCGGCCTTAACATGAATATAGCCGACGCCGGGGGCCAGCATGCGCGCCGCCTCTTCCGGCGACTCGTCCACCCACAGCCAGTTGCCCATATCAAAGGTGAGGGCGACGGGCAGGCTGAGCACCTTCACCGCGGCTTTAAAGCGCTGCATTGGTGCCAGGCGGCCGTTTTCGGTCTGATCGTTTTCAATTGTCAGGGCGACGCCGCTGTCGGCGAGAATGGCGCGCAGCGGCGCGAGGGCGGCTTTGTGGGTAAAGTGGCCGAGCGAGAGCTTCAGCCACATCGCGTTAAGCACGTTGGCTTCCTGCAGCAGGGCGGGCAGGCGCGGGTTCAGGCTGCCGTCGGGCTCAAACAGCGCTTCCGGCGCCGAGTAGCAGGCCTGCAGCCCGTGGCGTTCGATGTTTTCGCTCAGCCGGGGCAGGGCGTCCAGCGCCTGCGCGTCGAGCAGTTCCCGGCGGATCTCCACGCCGTCTGCGCCGGCGGCGGCGATAACGGGCAGCAGGGCCTGCTGTCCTCCCATGGCGGCTACGCGGTCATTTCCGTAAGCGGCGGTGACAACAATAATCTTTCTGGCCATCTGACGGCTCCACAGCGTTTTAACAATAGCTTTACTAATACGCTAAATGGAACCGGTTCCAAAGAAAAGCGGCATAAGGTCAATTTATGATCGCCATCACAAGAGAATTAGCGGCCGGTCGATCCCCGGACGATCAGTTCCCCGGAAAACAGCTGGTCGCGAACCGGCTCCCGGCTGCCGTTAATGCGCCGCACCACCTGTTCAACCGCCGCGTAGCCTATCTGCCAGGTCGGCTGCTTGAGGGTGGTGATGCCAACGCCCGCCAGCTCCGCCCACTCCAGTTCGTCAAAGCCGAGCAGGCCGATATCGCTGCCCCAGTTGAGGCCCAGGCGCCTGAGCGAGCGGGCCACCTGCAGCGTCAGCGCGCCGTTGGCGCAGATCACCGCTTTGCACCTGCCGCGATTGTCGTAGTGGAACTGGCGCAGAACCTCGTCGAGCCGCGCGCCGTCGTTGAGGGACACCTCGCGGTTGCTGGCGCTGATATCGGGGTAGCGGGCAAGGGTGGTCTGAAAGGCGCCGAGCCGCTCCCGGCGGGTATTGACGGTGCCGAGCGGTTCGCTGAGAAACAGCAGCGCCTCAAAGCCCTGCTGGATCAGATGCTCCGTGGCGGTGGTGGCCGCCTGGACGTTATCCAGGCCGACGACGTCGCAGGCAAACTGCGGGATTTTGCGGTCGATAAGCACCATCGGCAGCGCCGACTGCTGGAGCCGATTGAGGCCCTCTTCGCGCATGCCGACGGCGTTGACCACAATCCCCTCCACCTGATAGCTGCGCAGCAGGTCGAGGTAGTGCAGTTCCTGATCGACTTCGTTGTTGGTATTACAGACCAGCGGCGTGAAGCCCTGCTCGCGGCAGGCGGCCTCAATTCCGCTGAGGACGTGGACAGAGTAGGGATTGGTGATGTCGGCAATGATAAGCCCAATCAGGCGGGTGCGGCCGCGCTTAAGGCCGCGCGCCATCAGGCTCGGGCGATAGTCGAGTTCGGCGATGGCCTGCTCAATGCGCGCCAGCAGCGCATCGGAAAGCAGATGCTTTTCGCCGTTAAGATAGCGCGATACGCTGGTTTTGCCGGTTTTTGCGGCTTTCGCCACATCGCTGATGGTGGCCCGCGCCTTGTTTGCCATGACTGCTTCCTCTGCCTGAATGTGTGAACACCTTAACGCGAAAATCGTTGCTGGCAAGCAGAATGGCGGGCGTGCCCGGCGCAAAGGCCGGGCGGAGGGGTTACTGCAGGGGACTGAGGGTGATTTCGACGCGGCGGTTCTGCGCTTTACCCTCGGCGGTGGCATTGCTGGCGATCGGGTTCGCCGGCCCCATGCCGCTGGTGCGGATGCGGCTGGCGGTCACGCCCTGGGTGATGAGCGAGCTGGCTACGGTATCGGCGCGCTGCTGGGACAGACGCATATTCAGTTCTTTGCTGCCGGTGCTGTCGGTAAAGCCCGCCACGTTCACTGCGGTTTTCTCATACTCTTTCAGCACCATCGCCACGCCGGTGAGCGTGTTGGCGCCCGCCGGTTTCAGGTTGGCGCTGCTGCTGTCAAAGGTCACGTTGTTCGGCATATTGAGGATGATGTTGTCCCCGCTGCGGGTGACGCTGACGCCGGTGCCGCGCATTTTCTCGCGCAGCTTCGCCTCCTGGACATCCATGTAGTAGCCGATGCCGCCGCCGACGGTGGCGCCCGCCGCGGCGCCAATCAGCGCGCCTTTCCCGCGGTGTTTTTTCGAGGCCAGGGCGCCGATGCCCGCGCCCGCCAGCGCGCCGATGCCCGCGCCAACGCCGGCTTTTGCCGGCTGCCTTTCGTTGGTGTAAGGGTTAGTGGTGCAACCCGAAATAACCAGCGCGCCGCTGACGGCAGCGGCAATGATAAGTACACGTTTTTTCATTCTGTTTCCTTCGATCTTTTTTTATTCTTTACCACCTCAGGCGTGGCGGGTGATTATGACGTCCATACCCGGAGAAGATGACGGGCAGATTGCCCAATTTTGTAAACAATATCGAGCGGCGGTAAACAGCGGTCGCAAAACAGCCTGCGCAGGTGAGACTTGGCCAATTCATCGACAACAAAAACAGTTCTGACGGCGGCCCACTGGGGGCCGATGCTGGTGGAGACCGACGGCGAGCGCGTGCTCTCCTCGCGCGGGGCGCTGCCCGGCACCTTTGAAAACTCGCTGCAGAGCGCGGTGCGCGATCAGGTGCACAGCCGGGCCAGGGTGCGCTGGCCGATGGTGCGCAAAGGTTTTCTCGCTTCGCCGGAGCGGCCGCAGGGCACGCGCGGCGACGATGAGTTTGTGCGGGTCAGCTGGGATGAGGCGCTGACCCTGATTGACCGTCAGCACCGGCGGATCCGCGACAGCTACGGGCCTGAATCCATTTTCGCCGGCTCCTACGGCTGGCGCTCTAACGGCGTGCTGCACAAGGCGGCGACGCTGCTGCAGCGCTATATGAGCCTCGCCGGCGGCTACGTCGGCCACCTGGGCGATTATTCGACCGGCGCGGCGCAGGCGATCATGCCCTACGTGGTCGGCGGCAACGAGGTCTACCAGCAGCAAACCAGCTGGCCGCTGATCCTTGAGCATACCGACGTGGTGGTGCTGTGGAGCGCCAATCCGATCAATACGCTGAAAATTGCCTGGAACGCCTCCGATGAACAGGGTATCCCGTGGTTTGACCGCCTGCGCCGCAGCGGCAAAAAACTGATCTGCATCGATCCGATGCGATCGGAGACGGCGGAGTTCTTCGGCGAACGTATGGAGTGGATCGCCCCGCACATGGGCACCGACGTGGCGCTGATGCTCGGCATTGCCCATACGCTGGTGGAAAACGGCTGGCACGATGCGGACTTCCTGCAGCGCTGCACCACCGGCTACGACGTCTTCGCCCGCTATCTCAGCGGCGAGAGCGACGGCGTGGCAAAAACCGCCGAGTGGGCGGCGGCGATCTGCGGTGTTGATGCGGCGAAAATCCGCGAACTGGCGGCACTATTCCACGAAAATACCACGATGCTGATGGCCGGCTGGGGGATGCAGCGCCAGCAGTTCGGCGAGCAGAAGCACTGGATGCTGGTGACCCTGGCGGCGATGCTGGGACAGATAGGCACGCCCGGCGGCGGGTTTGGTCTCTCTTACCATTTTGCCAACGGCGGCAACCCGACGCGGCGGGCGGCGGTCCTCGGCTCGATGCAGGGGTCGGTGGCCGGCGGCACCGACGCGGTGGATAAAATTCCGGTGGCGCGCATCGTTGAGGCGCTGGAAAATCCCGGCGCGCCCTATCAGCACAACGGCATGGATCGGCACTTCCCGCACATCCGCTTTATCTGGTGGGCCGGCGGCGCTAACTTCACCCATCATCAGGACACTAATCGCCTGATCCGCGCCTGGCAGAAGCCGGAGCTGGTGGTGATTTCCGAATGCTTCTGGACCGCGGCGGCCCGCCATGCGGATATCGTGCTGCCCGCCACCACCTCCTTTGAGCGCAACGACCTGACCATGACTGGCGACTACAGCAACCAGCACCTGGTGCCGATGAAGCGGGTGGTGGCCCCGCGCGATGAGGCCCGGGATGATTTTGACGTGTTTGCCGATCTCAGCGAGCGCTGGGAAGCAGGCGGGCGAACGCGCTTTACCGAAGGGAAGAGCGATCTGCAGTGGCTGGAAAGCTTCTACGCCATCGCCGCGCAGCGCGGGGCCGGCCAGCAGGTGACGCTGCCGCCGTTTAGCCAATTCTGGCAGGAGAATGCGCTGATCGAGATGCCGGAGAGCGAAGAGAACGCGCGCTTCGTGCGTTTTGCCGCCTTCCGCGCCGATCCGCAGGCCAATCCGCTGAAAACCGACAGCGGCAAAATTGAGATCTCTTCGGCGCGTATCGCCGGGTTTAAGTATGCCGACTGCCCGGGGCACCCCAGCTGGCTGGCGCCGGACGAGTGGCACGGCAATGCCGAGCCCGGCCAGCTGCAGCTGCTCTCTGCGCATCCGGCGCACCGCCTGCACAGCCAGCTGAACCACACCGCTTTGCGCGAGCGCTATGCGGTGGCGGGGCGCGAGCCGCTGACGCTGCATCCGGACGACGCCCGGGCGCGCGGTATTAATGACGGCGATCTGGTGCGGGTGTGGAACGCCCGCGGACAGGTGCTGGCCGGCGCGGTGGTTTCCGACGGCATTCGTCCCGGCGTTATCTGCCTGCACGAGGGCGCGTGGCCGGATCTGGACCGCGAGGCGGGCGGGATCTGTAAAAACGGCGCGGTGAACGTGCTGACCAAAGATCTGCCCAGCTCGAAGCTCGGCAACGGCTGCGCGGGCAATACCGCGCTGGCGTGGCTGGAGAAGTACAGCGGCCCGGCGCTGCCGGTTACGGCGTTTGATCCGCCTGCCAGCGCATAAGCCAGGTAGGCTGGCCGGTATCATCCTGCCAGGCGCAGTCCTCGATGCGAAAGCCCCGGGCGTGGTAGAAGTGTACCGCCCGGGTATTTTGCTGGTAGACCTCAAGGGTCAGGTCCGGGTAGCGCTGACAGACGTGGGCCAGCAGGGCCCGGCCAATGCCGCAGCCGATGGCCTGCGGCGCCACAAACAGCGCCCCGACGACGCAGGGCTCCATCACGCTGATAAAGCCTTTTATCTGCGCGTCCGCCTCCCAGACCCAGGTCCGGGAGGCGGGCAGGTAGACCTCACGTACCAGCCGCTCATTCTCCTGCCAGTAGCCGGCGTCAATAAACGGATGCCCGTACTCGGTGCTTTCCCGCCACACCGCCAGCAGCGGACGCAGATCGCTACTCTGCCAGGGCTGGATCATCGTCACCTCCGGGATAGCAGAAGCAGGTGGCCACGTGGTCATTAACCAGGCCGCTGGCCTGCATAAAGGCGTAGCAGATGGTTGACCCGATGAACTTGAAGCCGCGCTTTTTGAGCGCTTTTGAGAGGGCATCTGAGACCGGCGTGGTCGCCGGGATCTCCGCAAGCGTTGCCGGGCGGTTCAGCCGGGGCTGCCCGTCGACAAAGGACCAGACAAACTCGCTGAACGGCTCGCCGGCCGCCTCCATTGCCAGAAACGCCCGGGCATTGGCGATAATGGCCTGAATTTTCCCGCGATGGCGAATGATGCCGGCATCCTGCACCAGCCGCTCGACGTCCTCTTCATCCATTGCCGCCACTTTTTGCGGGTCGAAATCATGAAAGGCGCGGCGGTAGTTTTCGCGTTTCCTGAGCACGGTTATCCACGACAGCCCCGCCTGCTGTCCCTCAAGGCAGAGCATTTCGAACAGCTTTTGCCCGTCGCGCTGAGGCACGCCCCACTCGCCGTCGTGGTAGCTGATGTAGAGCGGATCCTGTGTGGCCCAGCCGCAGCGTTCCATAGTCAAATGTCCTCTTCTATTTTATTCTCAGCCAGTCTTGACGAAAGAAATAAACTGGCAATAGTTTATTAATACACAGTGGTACAAAAATCATAATAGTAGCGCCGGTTTCGGCTCTCCCGGAGTCGTTATAATGATAATTAAGCGATGCAGTGGCTTACCGGGCCTTATTTGCCCGTTTTTTGCTCTTGCCGGAGCGGCCTGCCCGACCGCCGCGTTCGCCTGGCAACAGGAATATATCGTTACTGAGCCGCAAAGCGACAGTGCGGCGCGCTATACGTGGGATAGCGATCACCCGCCGCGTTACAATGATGTGCTGACGGAGCGGATTAATGCCTCTCTGGCACTGCCCGGCGTGGCCTTCACGCCGCCGGAAAGTTTGCCAATGGACGCCACGCGCACCCTCAGCATGCAGCTTAATATTCCGATTGGCGCCAATTTTACCACCGGGCCGGTGGCCAGCTGGCGCTATGACGGCACCTCTCAGTCTATCTGGAATGAGTTTGGCGACAGCGCCAGCACGGCGGCGCAAAACGATCCGCTGTGGCACGCCAGCGTCAGCACGCTGGGTTGGCGCATTAATAGCCAGCCGCTGTGGGGCGTGCACCCCTGGGCGCAGATAAGTTTTAACCAGCAGTTTGGTGAGAACCAGTGGAAGTCGCAGTCGGGCCTTAGCCGTACGCCGACGTCAACGCAGGACGGCAGCTGGCGGGACGTGACGCTGGGGGCGGACATGCTGCTGAATCCTAACTTCTCGGCCTACGCGTCGTTTTCTCAGGCCGACAATTTAACCGAAAGCACCAACTACATATATATGATGGGAATGAGCGCCAGGTTTTAACATTCTCGCTTCTTTTAATTAGTGTTGTTTACGATGAAAACATGGCTTTGACAGTACGCTCAAGGCTAGTAACCACTCACTTTATTCTTCACGCGCCGCCGGCGATGTCATTCATTCCTGCTGCAGTGCATTTCATTCCGCGCTGGCGGCAGTTCATGCCTTTTTTCACCCCGCGCGAACGGCACTTCGCTAATTTAGGCAGCAGTTAATCTTCATAAGGCACCCTGCTATGAATGCTGCAATCAAACCTTCTACCCGCTGGCTGACGCTTATCGGCACCATCATTACCCAGTTTGCCCTCGGCTCGGTGTATACCTGGAGCCTGTTTAACGCCCCGCTGTCCGACAAACTCGGGCAGCCGGTCAGCCAGGTCGCCTTCTCATTTGGCCTGCTGAGCCTTGGCCTGGCGCTGTCATCCTCGGTGGCCGGTAAGCTGCAGGAGCGCTTCGGCGTGAAGCGCGTGACCATCGCCTCCGGTATTCTGCTGGGCCTGGGCTTCATTCTTACCGCCCATGCCAATAACCTGATGATGCTCTGGCTGAGCGCCGGCGTGCTGGTGGGTATTGCCGACGGCGCGGGCTACCTGCTGACGCTCTCCAACTGCGTGAAATTCTTCCCGGAACGTAAAGGCCTTATCTCGGCCTTCGCCATCGGCGCCTACGGTCTGGGCAGCCTCGGTTTTAAATTCATCGACAGCCAGCTGCTGGCGTCGGTCGGGCTGGAAAAAACCTTTACTATCTGGGGCGCTATCGTTCTGGTGATGATCGTCTTCGGCGCGATGCTGATGAAAGACGCTCCGCGTCAGGAAGTGAAAACCGTCAACGGCGTAACCGAGAACGACTTCACCCTGGCGCAGTCGATGCGTAAACCGCAGTACTGGATGCTGGCGGTGATGTTCCTGACCGCCTGCATGAGCGGCCTGTACGTTATCGGCGTGGCAAAAGATATTGCTCAGGGCATGGTTCACCTGGACGTGATGACTGCCGCCAACGCCGTCACCGTTATCTCTATCGCTAACCTGAGCGGCCGCCTGGTGCTGGGTATCCTCTCCGATAAAATTGCCCGCATCCGCGTTATCACCATCGGTCAGATTATCTCTCTGGTGGGTATGGCGGCCCTGCTGTTCGCACCGCTGAACGCTGTAACATTCTTTGCCGCTATCGCCTGCGTCGCCTTTAACTTCGGCGGTACCATCACCGTTTACCCTTCACTGGTCAGCGACTTCTTTGGTATCAACAACCTGGCGAAAAACTACGGCGTGATTTACCTCGGCTTCGGTATCGGCAGCATCTGCGGGTCAATCATCGCTTCGCTGTTCGGCGGCTTCTACGTCACCTTCTGCGTCATCTTCGCCCTGCTGATCCTCTCCCTGGCGCTGTCGACCACTATCCGCCAGCCCCAGCGCGAATCGCTGCGCCAGGCGCACGCCTGATAGCATCCGGCGTGACATTAAAGAAAGAGGCCCGCGTTATTACGCGGGCCTCTGCTTTTAGAGTGCCAGAACGCGGCTACTGCTTCTCCGGCAGGGCCCAGGCGAGAACATAGTCGCCAACCGGCGTTTCCATAAAGTGGTGGCCGGCGGCAACGATAACCAGGTACTCCCGGCCATTCTGGGTGTAGATCATCGGGTTCGCCTGGCCGCCCGCCGGCAGCGGCGTGCTCCAGACGGTTTTGCCGGTGTTGATATCGATAGCGCGGATCAGGTCGTCCGTGGCGGCGGCGATAAAGATCAGGCCGCTGGCGGTGACCACCGAGCCGCCGTTATTTGGCGTACCGATGTTGATGGGCAGACCGGATGGAATGCCAAACGGGCCGTTGCGGCGCGCGGTGCCCAGCGGACGATCCCAGAGCGTGCGGCCATCGCGTACGTCAATGGCGCGAATCCCACCGTAGGGCGGTTCTTTACAGAGCATCCCGGTAAACGGCAGGCGCCAGCCGGCGTTGACGTTTACCGCATAGGGCACGCCGGTTTGCGGATCGCCGGCGCCTTCCGCATGGCCGTGGTCGTCAGGATTGGCATCCATCTCATCACGCGGCTTCCAGCCCAGCGCATCGGCTTTCGCTCTCGGCACCAGGATGTTGTAGTTAGGCATATCGTTATAGTTGGCGATGATGATGCCGCGGTTGGGATCGAAAGCGACGCTGCCCCAGTCGGATCCGCCGTTATAGCCCGGATACTCGATGCTGTGGCGCACGGACTCTGGCGGGGTGTACTGGCCTTTGTAGGCGGCTTTCTGGAACTGAATGCGGCACACCATCTGGTCGAACGGCGTCAGCCCCCACATATCTTTCGGCGTCAGATCCGGCTTACTGAGGTGGTGGAACAGCGAGTAGGGCTGCGTGGGCGAGCGGGCCTCCGGCTCTGCGCCGCCGCCGGGCACTTTGCGCTCTTCGACGCCGAACAGCGATTTCCCGTTCCGGCGGTCAAGAACGTAGATTTCGCCCTGCTTGGTCGGATAGATAATGGCCGGAATTTTTTCGCCGTTCTTGCCCGGATAGTCAAACAGCGTTGGCTGCGAGCCGGGATCGTAGTCCCAGACGTCTTTGTGTGCGCTCTGGAACGACCACACCGGCAGGCCGGTATTGATATCCAGGGCGGTGAGCGTCACGGCATATTTCAGCTCCTCGGCCGTGCGGGTGCTGCTCCAGTAATCGCCGGAGGCATTAGCGACAGGCAGGTACACGAGGCCCAGCTTATCGTCGCCGGTAAACGAGGTCCAGACATCCGGTGAGCCGCGCTTGTAGGCATTCGGGCCGGATTTCGGCGTTGCGGTATCGGGCGCCGCGGCGTCCCAGGCCCACTTCAGCGCCCCGGTGCGCACGTCATAGGCTTTAATCACGCCCGGCGGGCCAAAGGCGCGCTGACCGTCAATGGTCTGGTGGGCCACCACCAGGGTATCGCGAATGACCACCGGCGCCGAGTTGATGGCCACATAGCCTTCGTAAACTTCGCCCATATCCGCCGCCAGATTAACGGTGCCATTGTTGCCGAAGCTGCGGCATACCTCGCCGGTTTTCGCATTCAGTTCAATGATCCGCGCATCCAGCGTGCCGAGAATAATACGCTGGTCGCACTCGCCGCCCTGGCCTGCACCTGAGGCCGTCGGCGCGGAGACCGATTGGCTGGCGGTGACGTGGCTGTTGGTGGTGGCATCAAACCAGGTCAGGCCGCGGCACGCGGCCGTATAGGGGATTGATTTGTCGTCGACTTTCGGGTCGAAGTGCCACTTTTCTTTTCCTGTCGCCGCATCCAGGGCGAATACGCGGTTACGCGCTGAGCAGGTGTAGAGTGTATCGCCAACTTTGATCGGGGTATTCTCAGCGCCCCAGCGGGTTTTCGGCAGATCGCCGGTCCTGAACTGCCAGGCGAGCTTCAGGTCCTTAACGTTTTGCGGGGTTATCTGGGTGCTGTTTACAAAGCGCTGGGAAGCCAGAGAGCCACCGTAGGTGTACCAGTCGCCGCTATCGGGCCTGGAGGCTTTACCGCTGCCGGTATCGGTCGCGAAGGTATTATTACCGGCGGCGGGCATGCCGCTGGCCGGCGTCACGTTCAGCGCGGTGAAGGGAATGATAGCGGCGGCGGCGAATCCGGCGATAAATATGACACCAAGCGTGCGGGAGAACGCGCGGCTGACGCCGGGCGCCAGGCCCGGCAGTTGAAAGGCAAAGACAATACCCAGCAGCAGCATCAGGTCAAAGCGGGGAACCCAGCCCCAGTAGTCGAGGCCGGACTCATATATCGTCCACAGCAGCGTGCCGATAAAGACCAGCGCGAACCAGTACACCGCGCTGCGCCTCCTGGCAAAAATAAGCAGCGCCGCGATGATGGAGCCCGCGCCCGCCAGCAGGTAATACCAGCTTCCGCCCACGGCGGCGAGATACCCGCCGCCAACGGCCATTGCCAGACCGAATATCAGCAGCACGGCGGCAAATATTTTGTTCCAGACCGACAGTCCGGGCGTTCGATGTATCGTCGTCAAGATGGTGTCCTTGTGACATGGTGTGGATGAATTTTCGACAGACCTCTATGTCTATAACAAAATACTTACAATTTATTGACAAAAAAGCACATGAGCTGAATTAACTTTAGACATCAGCCTGATGGGGCGCTGCAGAGGGAGATTAATCTGAAGATTGTGCACCTGGGGATACGCCCCGGCGCACAGGGGCTAAAAGCAGGAAGGCGATGGCGGGCTGCCGCCATCGCGAATTTGTGTAAAATTTTGTCCAGTCTTGTCCGAACGTGACACTTTTCTCCCGCACGGCGGTCTACTCTCAAGCGCTTGTAGACGTTTCTTATTACCGTATCAGACGCTTTACCTTAGGCTGCCCGCGTTTCCTACGTTGCGTAGGCTGCTTTTTTTGTATTCCCTTTACCAGGGTTTTGCTTGCATGAAATACATTAACGCTTTGACGCAGCAGAAACTGTGCCTGTTTCTGGCTGTGTATATCGGACTGTTTCTGAACGGCGCGGTGCTGTTCAGGCGGCTTGAAGGCTATTTTGCAAATTTTACCTTTAAAAACGGTATATTGGCCTTTATTGAACTGTCCGGTTCAATCCTCGCCACGTTTGTTCTGCTGCGGCTGCTGTCGCTGTTCGGACGCCGGACGTGGCAGATCCTGACGTCGCTTATCGTGGTGATCTCCGCGGCCGCCAGCTACTACATGACTTTTCTCAACGTTATCATCGGCTACGGCATTGTCGCCTCGGTGATGACCACGGATGTCGATCTCTCTAAAGAGGTGGTGAGCGTCTGGCAGATAGCCTGGACCGTGCTGGTGAGCCTGCCGCCGCTGTTCTTTATCTGGAGCAACCGTTCGCAGGTGACGCTTCAGCATCAGCTGCGTACCCGCGGCCTGCGGCTGCGCAGCGCGCTGGTAATGATTGCCGCCGGGCTGCTGGTCTGGGCGCCGATAAGGCTGATGGACATTCAGCAAAAGCAGATGGAGCGGGCGACCGGGGTCGATATGCCGAGCTACGGCGGCGTGGTGGCCAACTCTTATCTGCCCTCCAACTGGCTCTCGGCGCTGGGGCTGTACGCCTGGGCGCAGGTAGATGAGACGTCAGACAGCCAGTCGCTGATCAATCCGGCGAAAAAGTTCAGCTACGTTGCGCCGGACGGCGCGCTGGATGATACCTACGTGGTCTTTATCATCGGCGAAACCACCCGCTGGGACCATATGGGGATCCTCGGCTACGACCGGGACACCACGCCGAAGCTCGCCCAGGAGAAGAACCTGGCGGCTTTCCGCGGCACCTCCTGCGATACGGCCACCAAGCTCTCCCTGCGCTGCATGTTTGTGCGCGAGGGCGGGGCAGAGGATAATCCCCAGCGTACCCTGAAAGAGCAGAACGTGTTTGCGGTACTCCGCCAGCTCGGCTTCAGCTCAGATCTGTTCGCGATGCAGAGCGAGATGTGGTTTTACAGCAACACCATGGCGGATAACATTGCCTACCGCGAGCAGATCGGCGCCGAGCCGCGCAACCGCGGCAAGCGGGTGGACGACATGCTGCTGCTTGACGAAATGGCGCTGTCGCTGCAGGAGCATCCGCAGGGTAAACACCTGATCGTGCTGCACACCAAAGGCTCCCACTACAGCTACTACCAGCGCTACACCCGCGACTTCGCGAAGTGGACGCCGGAGTGTAAGCATCTGAACAACGGCTGCAGCAAAGCGGAGTTGATTAACGCCTACGATAACTCGGTGCTCTATACGGACGCTTTTATTAGCCGGGTGCTGGATCAGGTGCGCGATAAGAAAGCGATCGTTTTTTACGCGGCGGACCACGGCGAGTCGATTAACGACCGCGAGCGCCTGCACGGCACGCCGCGCAAGCTGGCGCCGCCGGAGCAGTTCCGGGTGCCGATGCTGGTGTGGATGTCCGACAAGTATCTGGAGGAGCCGTCCCACGCGCGGGCGCTGGCGCATCTGCAGCAGCAGGCGAAGGGCGATACACCACACCGCCATGAGGAGCTGTACGACACGCTGCTGGGCTGTCTGGGCTATACTTCCCCGGACGGCGGTATCAATGAGAGCAACAACTGGTGCCACCTTCCGGCGGCGAAGAAATAGCCGGATGGCGAGTTTATCGCCGGTTGAATCTCTTTATGAAGAAAAGGGATTGACGGGGTAGGGGGACAGCAGTAAGATGCGCCCCGCATTCGGTGATTGGCGCAGCCTGGTAGCGCACTTCGTTCGGGACGAAGGGGTCGGAGGTTCGAATCCTCTATCACCGACCAAATTAAAAAAAAGCCTGCTCGTTGAGCAGGCTTTTTTGCATTTACGGCAGGAGAGGAATTGAACCTCCGGGGGCAGAGGTTCGATTCGAGCGGAGCGAGAAAACGTTGCGCCAGCAACGGCCCGCAGGGCGAGCCGCGCAGCGGCGAGTCATCCTCTATCACCGACCAATTTTAAAAAGCCTGCTCATCGAGCAGGCTTTTTTGCGTTTACGGCAGGGAGGAGTAGAACCTCCGGAGGGGCAAAATTGATATGTCCGGTAGCAGAGTTGACGATCGATGTTCAACGCCTTCATGATAGCCGCGCCGGGTTTTTTGACCGGCAGGTGCAGCGACGCGGGGGATCTCTTCTCTCGCGGCTCCTTGCGCCAGAAAGAGAAAACCCCCGCACGTTGCGATGTTAAACAGGCAACTAACGGGGGTGATCTTGTACATCAGCAATGCAAGAATAGCCGCCAGCGTTAGCCAAATCAAGCAGGCTTCTCGCATGGACTTTCTGAAAGCCGTTTTACTCGCGGTTCTTATCCATATCGTCGCACCTTTGGTGGTGCGCTATGTGGATTCTAACTTTCCGACTCACTGCGTTAACCAGACGCACGGCGGCGCGGAGGGAACCGGCGACGGCCATCGCTGATTAGGTTATGTTGCGCCTTAGATTAGCCCCGCTCACGCGGGGCTTTTCTTTGTGGACTGCGCGGCAGAGCCTCTATTTGCGCAGCCGCACCTGGTCGACGGAGTGATTTTCGCTCTTGGTGAGGATCAGGCTCGCGCGCTCGCGCGTCGGTAGGATATTCTCTTTCAGATTCACCAAATTGATCTCATTCCACAGCGTCGTCGCAATATTGACCGCCTCGTCGCGGCTGAGCTTTGCGTAGTTGTGGAAGTAGGAGTCAGGATCGGTGAATGCCCCTTCACGAAACTTCAGAAAGCGGTTGATATACCACTTTTTCAGCAATGTTTCCGGCGCGTCAACGTAGATTGAGAAATCAACAAAATCAGAAACAAAGACGTGATGCGGATCGTGAGGATAGTCCATTCCGCTTTGCAGAACGTTCAGACCTTCGAGGATCAGAATATCAGGGTGAGTAACGGTTTTATCGCCGTCCGGGATCACATCATAGATAAGGTGCGAATAGACCGGTGCAGTGGCATCCGCCGCGCCGGACTTAATATCGGAGACAAATTTAACCAGCCGGCGCATGTCGTAGGACTGCGGAAACCCCTTCTTTTTCATCAGCCCGCGCTCTTTTAACACCTCGTTCGGATGTAAAAAGCCGTCGGTGGTGATCAGTTCGACGCGGCGGTGTTCGGGCCAGCGGCTGAGCAGGGCCTGCAGTACGCGCGCAGTGGTGCTTTTACCCACCGCCACGCTGCCAGCGATGCTGATAACGTAGGGAATGCGCGGCGCATTAGTGCCGAGAAACTGCTCCAGCACCGCCTGGCGGCGAAGGTTAGAGCTGATATAGAAGTTAAGCAAACGAGAGAGAGGGAGATAGATCTCCGCGACCTCTTCGAGAGAGAGATCTTCGTTAATGCCTTTTAAGCGCGTGATTTCCCCTTCGGTCAGGGTCATCGGCACGGAATCACGTAGTGAAGCCCACTGGCTGCGGTTGAACTGTAAATAGGGCGTCATTAACGTTTGCTCTTTTTTGCTCATAAGCATGCTCTGTCGGCCACGGTCTGCGCTATTTGTCGCAAGTGATGGCGCATCACATTCAGTAAATAAGGACAATGGGCAGGAGGTTAACACCAGATGGAATGAAACCAGAAGGAAAAATCCCATTATGTGGTGCATTCCTCTGCGGGCATCACGTAAGCATAGCGGCGGGTGTTCAGAATTTTCGCGCCATCGGTAAGCTGGCTGCTGGATTTGCACACACTTTGCATATTTTTTGCATTGTCACGCTCAAAATATAAGCAACAGAACATTTTCTGCAAATTTTTAGTTGCATGGTTTGCCAGCTCTCCCTAGAATGCGCGCTACTTGATGCCGACTTAGCTCAGTAGGTAGAGCAACTGACTTGTAATCAGTAGGTCACCAGTTCGATTCCGGTAGTCGGCACCATCAAGTCTGGTGGGGTTCCCGAGCGGCCAAAGGGAGCAGACTGTAAATCTGCCGTCACAGACTTCGAAGGTTCGAATCCTTCCCCCACCACCACTTTCTGGCAGCATTTTGCTGCACGAGCTGGTAAGAATGTTAGCCGGCTCACAACGAAAAGTAAGAAATTACTTTTCGATGACAGAAAGAACTGGGTAGCCGAGTTTCAGGATGCGGGCATCGTATAATGGCTATTACCTCAGCCTTCCAAGCTGATGATGCGGGTTCGATTCCCGCTGCCCGCTCCAGACGTGCTGATATGGCTCAGTTGGTAGAGCGCACCCTTGGTAAGGGTGAGGTCCCCAG